>Ga0116174_10001955_pt1 | contig 18293 bp, 20 predicted proteins | sample AD_UKC087_MetaG_FD_89801 | JGI IMG/M metagenome (GOLD analysis project Ga0116174, IMG submission 89801) | Active sludge microbial communities of municipal wastewater-treating anaerobic digesters from USA - AD_UKC087_MetaG | ecosystem: Engineered > Bioreactor > Anaerobic > Digestate | place: USA...
CTTACTGCCATGTGCTTCTTTTCCCCCTTACAAGTGAATTGGTTGTCCACACTTATATTACAAGCTTAAACCTTGTCAAGACAATTATCCCCAGCCAATTTCAGGGAAATAAACGGATTTTCCGCCGAAACGCCGGGGTAAGTTTGACAGCCGACTAAGAAATATGATACGAAAGATCCGACCTTCGGGTCAAGCACGGAAGCAATACCTTATCTATTTTTCATGATGTGGGGGGTATCATGCCGCCAAAGGGCAATCAGACGAAAGAGGAGATCTTCGAGCTCTTTTCCCGCCACGTGTCAAGCGGGAAGGCTGATTTCTTCAGGTCCGTGGGGCTCGACTTCGTGTTCGGCAGGAGGCAGGGCCCCTTTGTCTGGGACGCCACGGGCGAGAAGAGGCTCATCAACTGCCACTGCAACGGCGGCGTGTTCAACCTCGGCCACTCGAACCCGAAGATCGTCCAGGCCCTGAAGAGCAGCCTCGAGACCCTCGACATCGGGAACCACCACCTGGTGAGCCAGTCGCGCGCCCTGCTGGGCAAAAGGCTCTCCGAGCTCACCCCCGGGGACCTCACGTACACGGTCTTCGGCGTGGGCGGCGGGGAGGCCATCGACCTGGCCATCAAGCTGGCCAAGGGGTATACGAAGAAGAGCAAGGTCATATCGGCCTCGGGGGGGTACCACGGCCACACCGGACTTGCCCTGGCCACCGGCGACGGCAAGTACCGCGACCCCTTCGGCCCCAACCTGCCCGGCTTCGTGCAGATCCCTTTCAATGACCTGCCGAGCCTCCAGCAGGAGCTCGACGGAAGCACCGCCGCCGTGATCTTCGAGACGGTCCCCGCCACCCTGGGCATGCCCATCCCGGACCCGGATTTCTACGCCCGGGCCAGGGAGCTCTGCCGCAGGTCGGGGGCGCTCCTCGTCGTGGACGAGGTCCAGACCGGCCTGGGCAGGACGGGAAGGCTCTGGGGCATCGACCACTTCGGCGTGGTCCCGGACATCATGGTCATCGGCAAGGGACTCTCGGGCGGCATCTACCCCATGAGCGCCACCTGCTTCTCCGCCGAGCTCGAGGGCTTCTTCCACGACAACCCCTTCATCCACGTCTCCACCTTCGGCGGGGCCGAGGTGGGGTGCCCGGTGGCCCTGGCCGTGCTCGAGGAGTCGTCGAGGCCGGGATTCCTCGACCACGTGAACACGCTCGCCGGGATTTTCGCCGATGGCTTTGCATGGCTTCGGGAGAAACACCCGGAAATCCTCGTGGGCCTGAGGCAGCTGGGGCTCATGATGGGCATCGAGATGGTGAACGAGCACTGCGGCCCCTTCATGTCGAAAGCCTGCTACGACAACGGCGTGCTCTCGGTGTACGCCAACAACGACACCCGGGTGAGCCAGCTCCTCCCGCCGCTCATCATCGACGAGGACCTCGCCCTCGAGATCATCGGGCGGGTCGACCGCGCCCTCGACGACACGAAGCGCTTTCTCGGCCTGGCATCATGAGGCACGCCATGACGGACCGCGTCCTCGACATCGACACCCTGTGCAGGTTCGAAGGGGGGCTCAACCCCCTGGAGCCCTCGAAGAGCGCGATGCCGGCACGCATCATCGGCTACGGCGAGATCAGCACCATCTTCGAGATCGGGGAGCCGTCATTGCAGGGCCTGGCCTTCAAGAGGCTCCCGGTCTTTCAATCGACAGCCGAGATGGACGCGTACGAAGACCTGTTCCGGGAATACCACCGGGTGCTCGAGGAGATCGGCATCACCGTGCCCTGGCACGCAACGGTGAGGTTCACCCCCGAAACGGGCAACTCCGTGATCTACTGCGTGCAGGAGAAGATGGCAGAGGGCTCCATCTGCCACCAGCTCCTCCACACCCTTGACGACGCCTCCATCCTGCGGCTCTTCGTCGCCGTGCTTCAGGAGATGAAGAAGGTGTGGGACTTCAACGCCTCCCATGAAGGCATCGAGGTGGCCTGCGACGCCCAGCTGTCGAACTGGGCCCTCCTCTCCCCCGCTCCCGCCCGGAGCCTGGACGGGGACACCCTCTCCCTGGCCTACATCGACACGAGCACCCCGTTCATCAGGCTCGAAGGAAGGGAGCAGCTCAACACGGACCTCTTCCTGAGGAGCGCCCCCTCCTTCCTCGTGTGGCTCATCAAGCTTTTCTTCCTCGAGGACGTGGTGAGCCGCTACTACGACCACCACCTCGTGGTCTCGGACATCATCGCGAACCTCTACAAGGAGGGCAGGCCCGACCTCGTGGAGCCCTTCATCGAGGAAGCGAACCGCTTTTTCGCGGAGCAGGTCCCCCACCTGAACGTCAGGCCCATAACGATCAAGAAGGTGAAGTCCTACTACCGCGAGGACGCCTTCATCTGGCGGCTCTACCTCGTGCTCAGGAAACTCGACCGCTTCCTCCACCTCAGGGTTCTCAGGAAGCCCTACCCGTATATCCTACCTGGAAATATCAGGCGCTAAAGAAGGGAAGGCGCCAGAATGACCATTACTGGAAATCAACTTCCGTGGTTTCCAGTGGATGTTTTAAAGAGGGAAGATTTTAATTGAAGGGGCCGTAAAAGACATTTTCCTTGTAGGTATAATTTTCAACTTTTTTCTTTTTAAAAGTTATATTGAGAACATCAACATACAAGCTATCACTTCCTGACAACATATTCAAGGTTACGACCCTTATATAACCATTTGTGCCTTTCCTTGATGAAGACGCCTTCCGGTATTCCCACACTTGGTCACCATTGCTATCAGTTGACTTACTGTCAGGTGCACCAAATTGCTTCTGGACCTGATCTATTGACATACCTTTGTGAATGGTTTCAACCTCTCCCGGCCTCCATGAGGCTGATGCGAAGGGAGCACAGGATGCAAGTGATAAGAAAGCAAGACTTAATGAAAAAAGAATCCAGATCCTATTATTCCTCATTTATTTCCTCCTCATTGACTTATTACCCTAGTGGGTGTGTTCAGGAATGATTTCATATTTTATTTATAATTTTTATTATTATAATTGTCAATATTATTATTTTGTTATTCGATTGAAGGGAATAGAAGTTCCCTCTTCTACCAACTCAGCATGTATTGCCTCGGGCTTCACGTTGAACATCGAGCCACTGATGGCATCAGTTAAAAAGCCCACGGTTCCCCCAAATATGAGATTTCCGTAAATCCAATAACTGAGGTCCCTTTTTGTGGAGACCTCATAGGGAAGATAGCCATCTTTCTTCACAAGAATCTGATGCACATCACGCCTTTTCAGGAGAACCAACACCGGGGTGTTTCCCTTGTAGTGGTTGTCAATAAGAACAGCCGCTCCGGAAGGAATGCTGCTTACGTTGATCTCCTGACTGAAACCCATGTGGATCATGCTGCAGCATCCATTCAGGAAAGAAAAGCATATGAGAAGGACACATATATTTTTATCCACCTGATTGTCCCACCGCCCATTTATATTGACCGTATGGGAAAGGGCTTGAGTGATAAGTAGGGGGTCCCGAATTCAGAGAATTCTCTTCCAGACGGTTTCCGTGACCGGCACACTATCTGGACATTTCCATGAATCAGGCCCCCCAGTTCAGGTATGTTCGATTTTTGGTCGAGGACAGAATTTTCGCCCTCTCTTACTTACTGCCCATATACGATTGTCTTGTAGTTTCCAATAATGCCCAGGATATTCTTCGCTTCCCAGTCGACGTGGGTTACCTTTGAGATGTTTCCATTCTTCATGGCGGTTTGAATGCTTGCATCGCCAATTGCAATGAGGCCAAGAACACTTAGGCATTCGGCTGTGCCCACCTTCGAATTCTTTGCAGTTTCGCCTGTCACAGTGACAGGCATCTTGAGTTCTGTGTAAAGACCGCCAACAGGCACCGATGTTGCGCAACTTGTCAGGGAAAATGCTACCAGAAGCAAAAACAAAAAAAATACTCTTTTTCTCATTTAACTCCTCCTCATTTTTTTTGAAACAAGTAAGTCGGACAAGGAACGAAATCTGATTCAGCCCAATCCGACACTTATGCTCTTTTGTACTTGGCTTCTTATTCTATGCCCAAGGGTAAATGCCAGATGAAAAGGATGCCTATCAATATGCATGTCATAAGCCCATGATAGTACCTTGGTTCTCCCTTCAACTTTATAATAATACAAGTATTCATTATCTTTTTAATTTAAAAGTCTGTCAAAAATAATGTCAATTTATTAATCATTATCAAAAAAACCTATAACAAATAAATATGGTTAGAACAAGATTATTTAGATAAGTCCATATCGTATCTTTCGTTTACGGTATAAACCTTTCTCAGACTCACCCGGTAGGTCAACTGGGCTAATGCCAAGCAAAGGAACTGATCCCAGCATGGAAGTTCTTGATCTTGTAGTTTCAGTTGTAACGATTTATGCATTGGCGAAAACCGTGGATTGGCAAGAAGTCCATCAATTGGGAGAATATGGTACGACCAGAGTTCATGAGCCATCTCCTTCTGCAAGTATGCAGAAGTATGGCCCTCTCTAGAAATTAATTTCAAATCGATTACAACCATCTCTCCCCGCTAAACCCCATAACGTATAGTGTTTTATCCATTGTCCCGCCGGCAAATTATAGCAAGGGGATCGGGGAATCGCAATAAGTATAGAATAATAGATGCATGTAGAATCAGGAGGCGGCGGGATGATGGATAAAAGACGGTTGGACTAAGCCTCTCCGTACTGGGTAACCATATATGGGTATTGTATCCTGCGCCTCGCAGAGCTGTTGTTGTATGGGATGGCCGACCCCGCCTTTTCTAGTGGGCAGAGTGGAGTAAACTGCGCTGCTGTGTGTATGAGCAGGGCGGAAAATTACTCGAGAGGATCTGGTTTCCATCGGTTTCCCATGGGATAGAGCGCACGATGCCTCCGCCCCGGTTGCACAGGGCTTGCGCAGAGCATTCATGGTACGGGGATTCAGATGTCTTTTGCTTGTCACGACGAGTTCACCCGTGCGGGCCTGCCCGGTGCAGGCGGAAGGCTGCCTGCCGTTTCATTCGAGATCTCTGCGATAAGATGCATGGTCCCTGTCCGGCAGGAAGGGCACTGGGTGACATCAATGCCGGTAAGGCGGAGCATCAACGCAGGAGTCGATTCCTCCCGGGCGTGCGCCTCCCTGCCGGTGCGCCTGAGGATCTCCCTGATCCTCTGCAGGTCCTGCTTCTTCGAGCGGTTGGCCAGGAAGCCGTAGTGGCGGATGCGCATGAACCCCCCGGGCAGTACGTGCAGCAGAAAGCGCCGGATGAACTCTTCGGCATCGATTGCCATGACCTTGCGGACGCCCATCTCCGAGCGATCCTTGAAGGAGAACGAGACCTTGCCGTCGCGCATGCCGATGAGGCGGTGGTTGGAGATGGCCACGCGGTGGGTGTAGCGCCCGAGGTAGTCGAGCACCGCCTCGGGGCCTGCAAAAGGCTTCTTCGAGTAGACGACCCAGGACGAAGACCTGAGCTTCCCGACGAGCTTCCTGAAGCCGGGAAGCGTGCCGAGATGGGCGGTGCCGCCCGGGAAGATCAGCTCGCCCTCACGGTATGCCTGCTCGAGGAGCTCGATGAACATGCCTCTGAACACCTTCGAGAGTGCCCTGACCGGGAAGAGGAAACGCTTCCGCGCGGCGATCCAGCGGAGACCGTCGTGGGAGAGCGCTCCTGCGGGGATCACGCAGTGCAGGTGGTAATGATCGAGGAGCACCTGGCTCCACGTGTGCAGGATGAGGATGAATCCCAGCTTGCCGCCGAGGCCGTTTCTCTTGTTGCCCCCGAACCGCGCCAGCGTCTCCGAGACCGTCTTGAAGAGCAGGGAGTAGAGTTCTCGCTTATTGCACTGAACCACCGGGTTGATCTCATGGGGCAGGGTGAAGACCGCGTGGAAGTACCCCACCGGCAGAAGCTCATCCTTGCGTGCATCGAGCCAGCGGGCCTTGGCCATCCCCTGGCACTTCGGGCAGTGCCGGTTCCTGCAGGAGTTGTAGAGCGCCCGCTCGAATCCGCACCGGTCGCACCGCTCGATGCGGCCTCCCAGATCCTCGGTGCGGCAGCTTAACAGAGCGGATACCTCTCTTGTGTGAGAAGAAGGCATGGGGTGCGTCATCTGGTAGTCCCGGCCATGGGCGCGGAGGATATCTGCCACCTCGCAGCCCGATCGTGCAGGACCGGCGGCTAGCATGAGAGGCTCCCTGCGGCAGCTCCTTCCGTCAGATCGAGCGGGCTCTTAACCGAAGAGAGCCTGCCTCGGGTCAGGTGCAGGTAGCGCGTGGTGGTCGTGATATGGCTGTGTCCCATGAGCACCTGGATGGTCCGGGGGTCGTTGCCTGCCTCCAGCAGGTGCGTGGCAAAGCAGTGCCTGAGCGTGTGGATGCCGCGCCCTCTGGTCACTCCGGCCTTGTTCCGGATCTTCGTGTAGATCTTCTGGGCGGTCGAGATATGCATGTGCCTCTCACGATCATCGGTAAAGAACAGCCAGGCAGTGGGGCGGTAGATCTCGAGGTAACGGTCCAGCTCAAAAAGCAGCCTCTGGGAGAGGAGCGTGTACCGGTCCTTGTTGCCCTTTGCCAGCTCGACGCGGATGGTCATGCGGGACCGGTCGAGATGCTCCGGCTTCAGGCACACCACCTCGCTGACCCTTAAGCCCGCGGAGTAGGTCGTCATGAGGAGTACCCGGTGCTTCGGATTGGAGGCCGCGGCAAAAAGACTCTCAACGTCATCCCTGCTCAAAACCTCGGGCAGCCGGGCCCGGTTCTTCCGGGCCGGGATATCCAGGTACTCGAGTTCATTGCCAAGCGTCACGGAATAGAAAAATCGGAAGGCGCACACCGCCAGGTTGCACGTGCTCCACGAAAGCCTCTTTACGTTCGTCAGATACAGCAGGTAGTCCTGGACCTCTTCACTCGTGATCTTGTCCGGAGAGCGGCGGTAATGCCCCGCCAACTGCCTCACCTCAGAAACATACGAGTTCTGCGTCCGCGTCGAAAACCTCCTGAGCTGCATATCCCGTATCATCTTCTCCCGCAGTTCCGTCATCTTAACCTCCTTGCCTGATTTTTTATCCAACAAGGAAATATGATAACGCCGTGGATCAGATACGTAAGAATATCAATGGACTAAAACGGGATGTTCTGCTCGGGCCTTGCTCTCCGCGTTAGCGGCTTAGTTCAACTCATTGCTATACAGACTTTTGTACTTTAAACGTTGGGACAGTAGTAATTTGGGCCACAGGATGCTCAACTTCTCGAGGAATTGCACACTTTCCCAGATAAAAATCTCTCCCCCCGGGAACACTACTCGATTCTGCTGGTGTTTCAGGGGGAAGCCTTCTTTGTGAGATAACTGGGCCTGCATTTTCTCTTTAAGGCCTTGCGCAAATGTTTCTGCATTTAATTGCCGGAACAATAATAAAGTTTGATCTTTAGTCACAAAAGTCTTTATCTTATTTATATAATATGATAATTATAAAATAATAATATATATAATAACTCGGAGGTTCCTAGAATGAAGTATCTGTTTTTAAGGGTAGTACTAGCAACTGCTATGGCAACAATAGGGTGGACCACTATTTATGCAGAAGTTTGGCCACTAATGATTGAACGAGTTGATATGCTTTCCCGCGGACAGATGGAAATAGATGCTGGACTAGCTTATGAGAAGGGTCGTGAATACTTGGATCGTGAGTATGATAATACTCGAATAGCTCCTCTTGGTTTGCGCTATGGCTTGGGTGATTCAGCGGAGGTGGGCGGGTTTTTTGCCTATAGTTATAATTCAGCCGATGACCACGGTGCGCCTGATGAATCTGGGCTGGAGGGTCTGACGCTCTTCGGTAAATTGGGTCTGAATGAGTACTTCTCCCTACAGTCAGGAATCACTTTTGGGGGTGCTGACGACATAGCACCATATGCCAATGATGGTCTAGATTTGTTTATCAACATTCCAATGCAACGTCGAATCGGATCAGGACTGCTCTACGGCCAGTTCGGTTATCGCGTACAAGGAGGAGATTACGACGGCACCAGTTTTATTAACTACGGGGTTGGCTATGGTTTACCAGTAAATAACAGCCTTGATCTGAATGTCGAACTTGTGGGCGAAGAAGCTCAGAAAGGAACAAAAAATACGCTAGATCTGATCATTGGAGGAAACTTCATTTTAAACAGTAAAGTCCGAATCTCACCGTACATATCTGTGGGCCTTTATGAAGACAGTCCCGATTTTGCTGTGGGAAGCCTTCTCCATGTGATGCTCTGAGCCAGTTCTCAGCATTTTTGAGAGATTATCATACATTTACGTTGATAGGCGTAGTACTCAGAATAATTTAAGTGATGGAAAGGAGTTTGGTTATGAAACATAATAGATTTCTGAACTTTGTATGGTTGGCTACGGCCATTTTTTTCGCAACTATGATAATCTCGTGCAATGGAGGCGGTGACAGCGAGAGTAGTGATATCATAAAGGGTCAGGATGGCGCCAACAGTGAAGATACTACCAACGGACAGAATGTGCCGGATGATAATAATCAGAATGAGAACGCTACCGTATCCGTCAACATAAAGCCGCAATCAGTCTCGGTTAAACCGGGGGACAAAAAAACCTTTGTTGCCTATGTGCCGGGAACCGATAACAAAGCGATTTCCTGGAGTGTGGTTGAGTCTGGCGGGGGGAATATAAGTACATCCGGTGTCTATACGGCTCCCTCAAATGAAGGAACCTACCATATCAAGGCAACGAGTCAGTCCAATTCCAAGAGCGGTACGGCAATAATAAAAGTCACCAACAATCCACCCGAGGTTCCTCTCCCCTATGGAACATGGATAGGGCCTGGAAACATATCATTTACGATAGACAGCTATCTAGGGACTTGGGGCGGAGCTCCATTCTATTCAGGCACAATAGACTGCAATGAAGAATCGTTCATTGTGAATAGCATCAATCCTGGTGGCCCATATATAAGTTACGTTCCTGATGAACTTATTGTTATAGCTGCAAGTAACGGCAACAGTATATCATGGTTAATAGGGGAAGTTTTTATGGAAGGGAGTTTATGGTGGGGATCTGGTTCGGTAAGTTATATGACCAAAGATCTTAAACAATACACTTATGATGATACTATCTTCCAAAGACAATAAAACCCAAAGGCAGGAAAGATGGTTCATTGGTTGGATGATATTTTACGGCGTGTTTGAATAGTTCATAGCCAGAGGATAATTGCGCCGATGAGCCACATGGTCAGGCATTCCCTGAAGTTCGTTCCCTGGAAGGATCGGAAGACCGTAGCGGCTGATCTCAAGGAGATCTACCACGCTCCTAAGGTCGAGCTGGCAGAAAAGGCCCTGGAAGCCTTTTCTGCCAAGTGGGACGGGAAGTATCCGGCAATCAGTCCGTCCTGGAGGAATAACTGGGCAAATATCATCCCGCTCTTTGCCTATTGTCAATGGGCGTGTAAAAGTTTACCAATTCTGGGCGTGAGAAGTTTACCACCCTTACGCGATACTGCCATGTGACTCGACCCCGTCTTTCGAGATTTTCCCCCTTAGGCGGAAGCTGTTGCCTCTGATGTTGATAACGACGCTGTGATGAAGCAGGCGATCAAGGATCGCCGTAACGATGACCTGGTCATGGAAGAGCTCAGTCCAGTCGGTGAACGCCTTGTTGGAGGTCAAGATGGTGCTGGCCTTCTCATATCGATTGGCGACGAAGCGGTAAAAGAGATTGCATTCCTGCCGGTCGATGGGCGTATAGCCCACTTCGTCGACGACCACGAGAGCGGATTTGTAATAGCTCCTGCCTCTGCCAGAGCGGCCCGTCTCGTAATCTTTCTTGAGCTTCCTGATGAGGTCCTCCATGGTGGTGAAGTACACGATCAGACCCGACTGGCACGCCTTCACCGCCAGCGCAACGGCCAGGTGGGTCTTGCCCACCCCGGGAGGGCCTAAGAAGACCACGTTGCCCTTTTGCCGGATGAAAGTCAGGTCGAAGAGCGACATGACTTTTTGCCGGTCAAGCCCGGGCTGGAAGGTGAAGTCGAACTCGACGATGGACTTGATGAAGGGAAGCCCCGAGATCTTGAGCGTGGTCTCCACCCGGCGCTGCTCCTTCTGAGCCACTTCCTCTTCGAGCAGGTCGTCGAGGAAGGAGAGATAGCTCTTTTTCTGTTCCTCTGCCGATTGGACGGTGTGGCCAAGGACCTCCCTGATCCTCGGCAGCCGTAACCGCGTGAGGTTGGCCTCGATCCGCTCGTAGACGAGGGTCTCGCTCATAGCGAAGCTCCCGCCGCATGGTCATAGACCGACAGCGGCCTGATCTGCACGTCCATGTCGTATAAGGGCCTCTCCGGAGAGATGGTGAGCTTTGCCCGACCCTTTGCCGGTTTGCCATGATGGTACTTCCGGGCATTCATTGCCATGTCCTTGCGCAGGGCCTCGTAAAAGCGCTTGTCCTGCACCAGGTGTCCCCTGCCGTCAGGGATCGTGTACGTGACGACGAGCCGGTTGTCGGTGAACACCCGCATGCTCTGGTCCTTCACCCGCAGCACGATGGTCTTGCCCACCAGAGTATGAGGGACCACGTAGCTGTTGCCCTCGAAGCGCACCGTCCAGTCCTTGTGCACCTTCCGGTACACCCGGTAGGAAGTATCGAACGGGCGAAGCGGCACCGGCTTCAGGAAGGGCAGCTCCCGCTCGTACCGCACCCGATCTATTGAGTTCTGAATTGAACTTGTTGCGACGTTACTTGCGTTTTGAATTCCTTCTATTAGCTCAGAAGTGAGTTTAATGGAGGAAGATCCACCGCCGCCTCCTCCACCACAACCAGTAAATAAGGCAAGTATGGAAATAATAAGAACGAATCTGTAGGCGGCAAGAAGCAGCTTTTCGGTCATGGCAGATCTCCTCTTTTAAGAAATGACCTCAAATATCAAAGGTGAAAAAAACAAAGGAACATCGAGCTTGAAGTCTTCAAAAATTTACACAGTACAGCTAAGCTTATATTTGCACATATCTTATTATATTATAATAAAAAATAGTGAATGTTCTCTGTCTCTCCTGGAGGCGGCAAGGCCGGCGGTAAGGCTCACGAACGAGGTACACGGGTGGCTCATCCCGCTTGACTCCATCCGGATGATCGAGGACCAGGGGCTCATCACCGGCGCGGTCTACCGGCCCTCGAGGACCACGAAGATCAAATACCTCGCCTCCCGCGTCTCGCCCGAAAGCCGGGGCACGGCCATCGTCCTGGCGAGGGGCTCCGAGTCAGAAGGGCCTGCGGCGAACGGAAACATCCCGTAAGGGGAGCGGAGGGAGACCTACGACCTCGCGGGCGAGTACCTCCAGTACCTCTACACGAAGAAGCTCGTGGAGCAAAGGGACTACCAGCAGAGGCTCCTGAACATCCTCAAGGCCCGCAGCACGCTGGGGAAGTCGGAGCAGGAGGCCTACCCCATCCCGGAGCCCGCGAACCCGGTAAGGGGCCACCTCTCCAACCGCCTGGCCATCGGGTTCGGGCTTCGGGACAACCTCGGGTTCGAGGAGATCAGGATCAGGCCCGCCTATCATGACCTCATGGACAGCGACGACGGGTTCGTGGAAGGGGCCCAGCTCATCTTCACGGACATTGCCCTGCGGTACTCGAACACGAGACACGAGCTCTCCCTGCACGGCCTCGACGTCATCGACATCCGGTCGCTCACACCCAGGGATGCATTTTTCAGCCCTGTATCCTGGAAGATATGGACGGGGCTCACCCGCATACCCGAACGTGACGATAAGGATCGTCTGGTGTACGGGGTCAATCCGGGCGGCGGCTTCGCGTTCAGAAACGGGGTGCTGGGCCTGACGTACATGATGCTGGAAACCGGGCTCAACGCGGGCGGCTCGCTGGAGCACGGCTACAATGCCGGCATCGGCGGATCGGCCGGGCTCATCAGGACGCACGGCCCCTTCAAGGCCCACCTCTGGCTGAGGGGCATGTCGTACGGGCTGGGAGACACCTTCGGCGACGTCCAGGCCGCCCTCCAGGCGAGCGTGAGCCTGGGCCAGAGGCAGGGGCTTGCCTTTGACCTGACGCGCCGCAGGACAGGCGGATACTATCAGACCGAGGTCAAGACGCTGTGGAACCTGTATTTCTGAAAAGAGGCGGTATGTGGTACGGACACATCGGATTCTTGGTCGTGTCGCTCACCCTGGCCCTCCTGGCGACAGGGTGCGTTGCACAGGCCATCTACCACCCGACGGGCGCCATCCGGCACACCCCGGAGCACGCCCGCCTAGCCTACGAGGACGTGAGCTTCTCCGCCCGGGACGGGGTGACCCTGTCCGGCTGGTGGATCCCTTCGGAAAACCCCCGGGGAACAGTTTTGTTCTGCCACGGGAACGGCGGCAACGTCTCGAGCTGCCTGGACTCCGTCGTCATGATCAACGAGCTGGGCCTGAACCTGCTCCTCTTCGACTACCGGGGCTACGGCCGCAGCAACGGGTCACCCTCCGAACAGGGGACCTACGCGGACGCGGACGCTGCCTGGGACTACCTCGTGAACGTGCGGAAGATCCCCCCGGAGCAGGTGGTGGTCTGGGGCAGGTCCCTGGGCGGGCCCATCGCGGCGAAAACGGCATCAATGAGGCCGGCCGGGCTCGTGGTCCTCGAGTCCACCTTCACCTCCCTCCCGGAGCTGGTGGCGGACCGCTTCTTCAGGACCCCCGCCTGGGTTCTGGCAAACTACGCCTACGACACCCGGCAGCACCTCGGGAAGGTGGCGGCCCCGGTCCTCGTGATCCACAGCCCGGACGACGAGGTGGTCCCCTTTTCCCACGCTAGGAGGCTCTTCGACGCCATCGGTTCGCCGAGATCCTTTGTGCAGATCAGCGGGGACCACAACACAGGATTCATAAGGTCCCGGGAAGCGTTTCAGACCGCCCTCGACGGGTTCATCTCCGGGCACCTCTCACGGCAGGAGGCAAGACAGTGAAAATGTATCTGAAGATGCTGATCGCAGTCTCGCTGGCGCTCATGGGCGCCAGCGGGCGGGCCGGGGCGTTCGAGCTCCCGGAAGAGGCGTTGAAGCTCATGGCGCAGGCATCCGTTGACCCCTGCTCCATCTGTGCGCAGGCGGACCTGAAGAAGGCCTTCAAACTGCTCGAGAAGGCCTATGCCCTTGGCAGCACGGTGAGCACGGGCCCCGGCTGCCGCCTGGTGAAGGCCGGCCCGGACGCCAACGACCTCGCGCCCACCTGCTTTCCCTCCGAAGCCTTCATGGGCGAGCTCAAGGAGGGCGAGCGACCCCCCAAGGTGGTGTTCACGTTCTACACGCCCGAAAGGAAGCTCGTGGGCATAGCCGAAAACGACCTCACCCCTCGCGATCAGGCCGGGGTGTACGAGCAGGCAAAGCCGGGGGCAGTGTTCGAAGGCAGGCTCGAGGTGGTTCGCTACCCCTACGGGGACGGCGCCTGCTTCAACTATTTCCGGGAGAGCGGCAGGCTCCAGGTGCACTGCAGGGTCATCGAGCTCAAGCCGGCGGACGAGTGAGCACTGTGCTCCGGCTTCGTCCCGAACGTGAATGACCTTCCCGTGTCCCGGCATCGAGCATCACGCCGGGGCCCGCCCGAACGGACCCCGGCGCGGTGCCTTACACCTCGCCCCTGCTATGCAACCAAGCTCGGAAAGATCAGGAGGTAGAGACTCCTGGAGCCGTATCCCTCAAACGGCCTCATGTCGAACCAGTGCAGAGAGCCCAGGAACCTGGCTGCCGTGGTGGAGAATTCCTGCTCCTCCCAGGTCACCATAAAGACCTCGCAGGTATCGTCTCCCGGTTCGACCTGGACCCAGTACTTGAGGTTGCCTTTTACGTCGTAGAGGCCCCGGTACTCGCGCCGGTATGACGCCGATTCCGGACTCAGGCTGTCGAAATCACCGTCGAAGCCGCCGCCGAACTCGTGCATGCTCATCTTCGTGAGCCTGCCCTCGCCGTCGTACTCGTAGAGGTTGATGGCCGTCACGTTCCAGTCCTCGTACTCATCCGGTTCACTGGGATCGTAAAGAACCTGCTGGATCATGTTGCCGTCATCGTCCCGGTACACACGGCAGGAGCCGATGGCCTCGTCTCCCGTCACGTCGTGGTCCGGATCGGTGATGTTCTCCCCGAAGTAGTTGTACCAGCGGACGAGTTCTGCGTCGCCATCGGCGGCTGCGGTTACGATGAGACCGACCAGGAGATCATCGTCGTTATCCGCGAAGAACACGCTCTTGCGGGTGAACGTGCCCTGGTCCGAAAAGGTGTAGACCAACCGTGTGGTCTGGGCATAATCGCCGGTGGATAACACCTGGGAGCTCAGATACCCCTGGTCATCGTAGTCGAAGGTAAGGGCCATGTCATACCAGGGCGGGGCGACTTCCGCTCCATCAGGCGCCACCTCGTCATACTCGCCCGACAGGACTATCCCGGCAGTGGTCTCGCTCACCGAGAACTCGCCCGTCGAGGAGATGTCCATGTCTCCGGTCAGGTCATCATCGGCCGTCAGTGCATCGGCCTGCTCATAAGGTATGTATCCCCTGACAGCGGATGCGGGAACGAAGGTGGCCCCCGTCGTCGATGCATCGTCTGTTGTGCTGTGACGGCATGCCGGAAGCAGCAGACCGAAGGCAAGGGCCATGAAAACCAGTACTCTCTTGATGTGCATACGTCCTCCTCGTGGGCGTTGTGATATTGTGGGATCTTTCGGACTTCTGCCCCTATTTCTTTAATGCAGCGGCGGTGAACGGGCCTGCCGGCAGGAACTGGAACTCCTTCACCGAGCTCATGACCACGAAGATGCGTATGTTGTTGCTGTCGGGGTCGGCGGGGATGAGGTAGAACCCGGGGCGGTTCCGGTCATAGCCTGCGACCGTGCCCTGGAGCTTCTCGCCGTCCTTGAAGACCACATAGGCCTTGCGCCCCTGGGTGCGGTCCCCTTCGTTGAATTCCTTGCGCTCGTGGTAGTCCCGGTTGCCTTCCATGGTCTTGACGAAGAACAGGGCCTTGATCTCGCTCATCTTCACGAGCGTGGATTTCGAACCCGGCGCCGTGTCATGAAGGACATAGAAGAAGGGTGCGTTCTCGTTGAACCCCTGGATGTACCCCTTGATAAGCTTCCCGTCCGTGTAGTGTGCGACCACCCGTATCTGCGGCATCTTTCCCTCCTATTCCAAGTGCATAAGGTTCACATTCAAAGTGTTATCTGCATTAACGACACAACAAAGGAAACAGTTTAGCGGAAAATGGTCATGACAGGGCCTGGAGGGCAGGCTTGAGCGCAAGTCGCTCATCTCACGGGGAAACTGCCTTTCCCGCCATCGGAAACCGGCTGCCGGCAGGCCGGGGTCACTTTCTCGAGGCCTTCTTCCCCTTTTTGCCGAGCCCCGGGAAGAGGCGCCTGAGGTAGACGCCCGTGTACGAGCTCTCCACCAGGGCCACCTCCTCCGGCGTACCGGTGGCCACCACGGTGCCGCCGCCGTTGCCGCCCTCGGGTCCGAGGTCGATGAGATGGTCCGCGGACTTGATGATGTCCATGTTGTGCTCGATCACCAGCACCGTGTTGCCCTGGTCAACGAGGCGGTGCAGGACCTTGAGCAGCTTCGAGATGTCCTCGAAGTGCAGGCCCGTGGTGGGCTCGTCGAGGATGTAGAGCGTCTTTCCCGTGGAGCGCTTCGAAAGCTCCCGGGCGAGCTTGGTGCGCTGGGCCTCCCCGCCGGAGAGCGTCGTGGCGCTCTGGCCGAGCTTGATGTAGTCCATGCCCACGTCCACGAGGGTCTGGAGCTTGCGCTTGATGGACGGCACCGCGTCGAAGAGGTCGAGGGCCTGGAGCACGCTCATGTCGAGCACGTCGGCGATGGAATGCCCCTTGTACCTGATCTCCAGGGTCTCGTCGTTGAACCGCCTGCCCTGGCACTGGTCGCACACCACGTAGACGTCGGGCAGGAAGTGCATGGTGATCTTGATGAGCCCGTCACCCTGGCACGCCTCGCACCTGCCGCCCTTGACGTTGAAGGAGAACCTGCCCGGCTTGTACCCCCTGACCTTGGCGTCCGGGAGCATGGTGAAGATCTCCCGGATGAGGGTGAACACGCCGGTGTAGGTGGCAGGGTTCGAACGCGGGGTCCTGCCGATGGGGCTCTGGTCAACGTTGATGACCCGGTCGATGAGGTCGATGCCCCTGATGGCCTCCACGTTGTGTGGCATGGTCCGCGACCCGGAGAGAGCCTTCGTGAGATAGGGGTACAGGGTGTCGATGATGAGGCTCGACTTGCCAGAGCCCGACACGCCGGTGATGCAGGTGAACAGGCCGATGGGGATCGAGACGTCGATGTTCTTCAGGTTGTTGGCATGGGCCCCCTTGATGAAGAGGCTGCCCCGCTGCGCATGCCTCCGGTGAGGCGACTCGTGCACGGTGAGCGCCCCCGAGAGGTACTTGCCCGTCAGCGAGGTCTTGGAGGTCAGGAGCTCTTCGGGCGTTCCGGCGAAGATGACCTCGCCGCCCTTCTCTCCCGCTCCGGGTCCCATGTCGATGACGTAGTCCGAGGCGCGGATGGTGTCCTCGTCGTGCTCCACCACGATGAGAGTGTTCCCGAGGTCCCGCAGGTGGACCAGGGTGCTGATGAGCCGGTCGTTGTCCCGCTGGTGGAGCCCGATGGTGGGCTCGTCGAGGATGTACATGACGCCCATGAGGGCCGATCCGATCTGGGTGGCAAGCCTGATCCTCTGCGACTCGCCCGAGGACAGGGTGCCCGCCGAGCGGGCAAGGGTGAGGTAGCCGATGCCCACCGAGGTGAGGAAGCCGAGGCGGTCCCTGATCTCCTTGATGAGCCGGCCCGCGATCTCCTGCTTCTTGGGGGTGAGCGCGAGCCCGTCGAACCACTGGAGGAGGCCCTCCACGCTCATCTCTGTGAGGTCGAAGATGCTCTTCTCACCGACCCTGACGCTGAGCATCTCCTTCTTGAGCCTGGCGCCGTGGCACTCTGGGCAGGTCTGGTAGTCCAGGAACCGGGACACATCCTCCCTGATGTCGCCGGTCTCGGTCTCCTGGAGTCTCCTCTGGAGGTTCGGGATCACGCCCTCGAAGGGCGAGCCCCAGGGCCCCCGGATGCCGTTGCCGTGGAAGATGACCCGTCGAATGTCCTCGTCGAGCCTTTCGAACGGGGTGTCCGGGTCGAAGCCCAGGACCCTCGCCAGGTGCCTGATGAGCCGGGTGGCGAACTTGCCCGGCGGCACGCCCCAGGGCACCACCGCGCCCTGCATGAGGGAGAGCCCCGGGTTGGGCACCACGAGCTCGGGATCGACCTCGAGGAGCACGCCTAAGCCCGTGCACCGCGGGCACGCGCCGTGGGGGTTGTTGAACGAGAACATCCGGGGCGATATCTCCGGCAGCGAGATGTTGCAGGTGGGGCAGTTGTAGTGCTCGGAATAGACCGTCTCGCCCCCGTGAGCTTCCCGGACCTTGAGCACGCCCTCGGAAAGTCTGCACGCGATCTCGATGGAGTCCACCAGGCGCTGGTTCACGCCCTCCTTGATGACGATGCGGTCCACCACCACGTCGATGGTGTGCTTCCTGTTCTTGTCCAGGGCCGGCACGTCCTCGATGTCGTACATCTCGCCGTCGATGCTCACCCGCACGAATCCGTCCTTGGCCAGGCCTTCGAAGAGCTTCGTGTACTCGCCCTTGCGGCCCGTGACCACCGGCGCCTCGATGATGACCTTGGCCCCCTGCCCCCGGGCGAGCACGGCGTTCGCCATCTGCTGCACGGTCATGGACTCGATGACCGCCCCGCACTGCGGGCAGTGGGGAGTGCCGATGCGGGCGAAGAGCACGCGCATGTAGTCGTAGATCTCCGTGACCGTCCCCACTGTGGACCGGGGGTTGTTGGAGGTGGTCTTCTGCTCGATGGCGATGGCAGGCGAGAGGCCCTCGATGGACTCCACCTGGGGCTTGGGCATCTGCTCCAGGAACTGCCGGGCATAGGCGCTCAGCGACTCGACGTAGCGCCTCTGGCCCTCGGCGTAGAGGGTGTCGAAGGCAAGCGACGACTTGCCCGAGCCGGACACCCCGGTGACGACCACGAACTTGTTTCTGGGGATGCGGACGTCGACCCCTTTGAGGTTGTGCTCACATGCTCCCTTTATCTCGATGAATTCCTTCATTGCTGCTCCGTGTGCAGGCAGCGGCGGAACGGGGATGGTGCGGTGCCGAGACGGCTTCGGATCCCTTCAGGGCTGATCTCGCTGCCTTTAAATGTATATA
>Ga0116174_10001967_pt1 | contig 18205 bp, 15 predicted proteins | sample AD_UKC087_MetaG_FD_89801 | JGI IMG/M metagenome (GOLD analysis project Ga0116174, IMG submission 89801) | Active sludge microbial communities of municipal wastewater-treating anaerobic digesters from USA - AD_UKC087_MetaG | ecosystem: Engineered > Bioreactor > Anaerobic > Digestate | place: USA...
GATTGCGGTCGCTGAAAAACTACTTGAAGTTGAAACGATCACCAATGAGGAATTTGAGGCAATATTTCCTCCGCCCGTTGAAAAGAACCAGGGCATCCCGGTCATCGCGCAGGCGTAATACCAAATCTGTCTTCGACAAGATCCAGAGCAATTTCCACGAGCTCTGGATCTTGTGCATTTAACCAATGTATATCAGGATCGGATGCCTTAAACCAGTTAGCCTGGCGGCGAACATAAGCACGGGTGTTCCGTTTGATAAAAGCTATGGCGTCTTCCAACTTTGTCTCACCCTTCAAGTATGCAATGATCTCGTTGTATCCGATCACGCGCATCGTCTCAAGTGTCGGTCCAAAGCCTTCGTCGAGCAAATGTTCCACCTCCTCCACCAAACCTTGCGCGATCATGTCATCCACGCGCTGATCTATTCTTTGATATAAAACATCCCTCGGGAGTTCAAGTCCTATGATGAAGGTGTTGTATGGCGGTTCTTCCTTCTCACGTAAGTCCGAAAACTTTTTACCTGTATTCAGTATAACTTCCAATGCCCTTATGGTTCGTCGATGATTGCGATAATCTATCTTGTCTGCAGCTTCAGGATCGATTGCTCGGAGCAGTTCATAGAGCTTGTCAAATCCTATCCGATTTCCAATGAGTTCAAGATCATCACGCAGGTGGTTATCCGGTCCATGCTGAGGGATCTGCCAGTTCTGCAGGATGGCGCGTACGTATTGGCCTGTTCCCCCTGTAAGGATGGGCAGGTGGTCTCGCTGCTGGATTTCATCAATGATCTGTGTAGCCGACTGTTTGTAAAGCCCAAGATTCCATGGATTATTCAAACTGGTAACATTTATCAGATGGTGCTTCGCAGAAGCAAGTTCAACAGAACCTGGCTTGGCAACACCAATCTCAAGTTCACGATAGAGATAACGCGAATCAGCCGAAACGATCTCTGCATTCAGCGCTTGTGCCAACTTGATCGCCAGAGAACTTTTGCCCGAAGCAGTGGGGCCAACAATTAAGAGAAGAGGTTTCTCAATCATCGAAATTAACAGAGCGAAAATGCAGAATCACGGGCTTACTGCCAGGTATAAAGTCCTCAACAACGACAAGATCCAGGTTCCAAAGATCCGGAAACTCGCTATGCTGGTAAAGAAATGCGTTCATTGTGTCTGCCAATGCTCTCAGTTTCTTTTTGCCAACACTGTACTCTGCGGGTCCAAATTTCTGGCTGCGGCGGGTCTTTACCTCCACACAAGTCAACAAACCTGTCTCATCCAGCATGATCAGGTCCGCTTCACCATGCTGGCAGTGAAAGTTTCTTTCAACCAACTTATATCCGTTGGCTTGCAGATACTCCAACACAATGGTCTCGCCCCAATTTCCAGTCTTTTTCCTCATCTGTGAACACATGTCGAAAAGTATAATCGTTTCCTACAAGTTCTCAAGTTGTCAGGAATAATTATTTGATCGCCATCTTCCGAATAATATCTTTGTAGACGATAAGTCTTTTGGAAATTCGTGAAAGACATAAATGCTGGAAAGATTTGCCACTTTGTAAGCTGGTTGATACAATCCAATTCAATACAGTGTGACGATGGTTTTTTGTGATTTTTGTGTGATTCCTCCTGGATTAAGATAAAATTGATAAATTACATCAACAGGAAAAATTTATGGCTGTTTGCGAAATAGTTACAATTGGGACTGAACTTCTTCTCGGTGAAATTCAAGATACAAATTCAAGGTTTATCGCCAGGGCGCTTCGGGATATTGGAATCGACCTTTATCGCCTTACAACTGTAGGCGACAATTTAAACCGGATCACCGCAACTCTGCAGGAAGCATTAATGCGTGCGGATATCGTAATCACAACTGGTGGGCTTGGCCCAACAGTGGATGACCCTACCCGCCAGGCTGTCGCAAACGTGTTTAATGTCAGGCTTGTTTACCAGGAAGAATTATGGCAGCAGATTCTGGACCGGTTCAGCCACTACAACCGTATTCCCACAGAGAATAATAAACGCCAGGCTTTTATTCCCGAAAACTCAACAGCAATACCCAACCCCGTAGGCACAGCTCCAGCCTTCTATGTGGAACTTGGGGTAAAGACCCTGATTTCACTTCCAGGTGTGCCGCGTGAGATGGAATATCTTATGAATCGTTTCGTATTGGATTACCTCAAACACCGGTATAACTTGCGAGATGAAATAATTCTCCCCTGGGTAATTCATACCATATCCAAAGGCGAATCCAGTATTGATGAGATCATCGGTGAGATGGAAACGCTAAGCAATCCGACAGTCGGGTTGCTGGCTCATCCCGGTCAGACGGATATTCGTGTTACCGCCAAAGCCCCATCCGCGACTGAAGCTGCAGAAATGATGCAGCCTGTTTTACAGGAAATCCGTGCAAAACTAAAGAACTACATCTATGGTGAAAACGAAACGACACTCGAACAAGCTGTTGCTGATTTGCTAAACCAATCCGGTAAACGCCTTTCAATCATTGAAAGTGGGACCAATGCAGAGGTCTTTGAAAAGTTAAAACCACACATGCCCGATGGGCGCCTTACCGGAGATTCTATTGATCTGGTTTTTTCTGGCGAAACACTACACCGTTTGATACATGAATATCAGGAACAAAAGAATGCTGACATGGTTCTTGGGGTGATCCTAAGCTCCAAGGACAATGATTCACACGTTCAGATAGCATTACTGCACGAGGGAAAACTATCCGAGGTCAACCGTCTTTACGGCGGTCCCTCCGGAGATGCGGTCACCTGGGCAGTTAATTATGCGCTGGATATGATCCGATGGAAGTTTATCGAAAATTAGAGGAGAATAAATGCAAACCTTAACGACCATTCTTAAGAACGCCATTGTTCTGACAATGAACCAGGATCTGGATATCTTTGATCCCGGTGCGGTTGCCATTGACGGCTGCGATATCGTCGCGGTCGGTTCCGAGGAACGCATTCTTGCATGTTACCAGGCTGATGAGGTGATTGATTGCGCCAATAAAGTACTGATGCCAGGTTTGATCAACACCCACACCCACATCCCCATGACTTTGCTCCGTGGTTTGGCTGACGACTTGCGTCTTGATGTTTGGTTGATGGGTTACATGATGCCGGTGGAACGCGAGTTTGTCTCACCTGAGTTTGTAAGGCTCGGCACCAAGCTGGGTTGTGCTGAGTTTATCCGCTCTGGCGTGACAACTTTCAATGATATGTATTATTTCGAAGATCATGTTGCCGAAGCCACTGCCGAAGCAGGTTTACGAGCAGTAGCAGGTCAGACCGTAATGAAATTCTCGGCTCCGGACGCTGAATCTTTTGAAGACTCGCTTGCATTGAGTGAAAGTCTGATACAAAAATGGCAGGATCATCCTCTGATTGTTCCAGCGATTGCGCCTCACGCGGTCTACACCTGCACACCGGATGTACTGACCTCAGTCGTTGAATTGGCAAATAAATATGATGCCAGAGTTCATTTTCATGTTTCTGAGACTAAAGATGAGGTGGAGAACCTCCGAAAAGAGCATGGAATGCCAGTCGTTCCCTATATCCGCAAGTTCGGAATGCTTACGACCAAGCTGACCGCGGCTCACTGTGTTTTTCTGGACGAAGGTGAAATTCGCAGTCTGCAACATGCAGGTGTGGGCATTGCTCACAATCCTACCTCTAATCTCAAGCTGGCTTCAGGTTTCGCACCGGTACCCCGCATGCTGCAACTGGGCTGTAACGTTGGCATTGGCACAGATGGATCCGCGTCCAACAACGACCTTGACATGTTCGAAGAAATCAGGCTTGCCAACTTGGTCGCCAAGGCATCTTCCGGAGATCCAACCGTCTTGCCAGCCAGTCAGACGCTTGAGATGGCTACCATCATTGGCGCGAAAGCTTTGCACATGGATGATATCATTGGAAGCCTTGAGCCAGGAAAAAAGGCTGACCTCATCCTCGTCGACCTTTCTCCTGTACACAATCAACCGCGATTTATGAGAGATCCGAATGGTATTTATGCTCAGATCATCTATGCCGCTAAGTCGACCGATGTCACTGACACAATGGTAAATGGCACATGGCTGATGAAAGACCGAAAGCTGCTTACCCTTAATGTGGAGGAACTGGTCGCTGAAGCAGCCAAAATCGCCGCGAAAATAGATGAATTCCTCATCGGTCGAGAAGAATCGGTATTTTCCAAGCTGATTGCCATTGGCGGCGCTGCTGAGGAAGAAAGCTTTGAAGTCCAGGCAAAAGTCAAAGTTGACTCGATTGATCCTGTTTTCGAAGCGCTTTCCAAACCCGGCATAACTATCCTGCGAAAACGCCATTATCACGAATATGATACTTATTTTGGCTTTGACAAGCCTTCTCAGGGGCGCTTGAGATATCGTGAGGATGAATTCCTTGACGAAACTGGCAAGATCTCCAGCGTTAGATCACGCCTGACCCTTATTGGAGAACTAGACACTCCCCGGGATTTGAACGACAGCCAGATCATGCTCTCGCGAAGTCGATATCTTGCACCTGCAACCCACAGTTTGCGTTTTTATAATGAGTATTTCAAGCCTTCCTCCAAACTCGAGATAGAGAAAAACCGCTTAAGATACTTAATACAATTCAAAGACACTGAATTTTTCATCAATCTTGACACCATCCAAAAACCCGATATTGGTAAATTCGTAGAGATCAAGAGCCGCACGTGGAGCCGTCAGGACGCTGATCAAAAAACTGCTCTGATCCACGAACTTGCCGCTTACCTTGGACTGGATCAGACCAAGATCAATACACAAGATTATCTGCAAATCGTTGAGAACTTGCTGGAGAAATAGAGGTTGGCAATGGAACCGATCAATGTTTTATTTGCTTCTGCTGAAGTTGCCCCATTCGCCAAAGTCGGAGGATTAGGTGATGTTTCCGGAGCTCTTCCTCCGGCTCTCCGGGACTTGGCTGCCGGGACACTTGATATTCGCTTGATCATGCCTTTTCACGCTGCTGTGAAGAAGAAAAATCCACCACATCGCCTTATCGGAAATTTCTCTTTTGAGGTAAATGGACGTACGATCGCAACGGATATCTTTGTAAGCGAAATTAGCGGTGTGCCAGTTTACTTGCTTGATAATGAATTTATCAATCATGACTCACCGGTTTATCACGGAGACTGGACGCTGGACGGGTTAAAATATGTCACATTTTCCCTGGCAGTCCTGGAAGCTGCACGCTATTTGGATTGGAAAATCGACATCCTGCATGCCAATGATTGGCACACCTCGCTTTCAGTTTATGCCCTCAAAACGATTTATGCCAAAGATCCGTTCTTTGATGGTGTGAAGACCATCCTTTCCGTACACAATCTACCGTATAACGGCTGGGGTTCCCAGGAAGCCATGAGTTCGCTTGGTTTCGAACCCAGCAGCGATCCAGACCTGCCTGACTGGGCTAAATTCACTCCTTTACCACTTGGTCTCTCAGCGGCAGATAAATTCCTGGCAGTCTCTCCCAATTACGCGAAGGAGATTCTGACGCCAGAATTTGGCTGCGGATTGGAAAACTACTTGCAAAAGCACGCAGATAAAGTCATGGGTATCCTGAATGGCATCGATGAAGCGAAATGGGATCCTGCGACTGACAAGGCAATATCAAACAATTTCAGCCTGGATAATATCGAGGGAAAGTTCAAAAACAAAACCGATCTGCAAAAAGCCCTGGGGTTTGAAATCAATCCGGATATTCCTCTGCTGACCACCGTCAGCAGATTGGATAGACAAAAAGGTATTGATAGTATTTTTAAGGCGCTTCCAGCTTTAGCAGATCAACCCTGGCAATTTGCTCTCCTTGGCACAGGCGATCCGGAACTGGAACGTCAGGCGAACGAACTGAACGCGCGTTTCCCTGATCGAGTTGCTGCTATTATCAAGTATGACGAAATAATTGCAAGAATGCTATACGCAAGCGGCGATATATTTCTCATGCCCAGCCTGTATGAACCTTGTGGGCTTTCACAGATGTTTGCCATGCGTTATGGAAACTTGCCAGTCGCAACCAACACAGGCGGTCTTGCGGATTCTATCCATGATTACACTGCTGACTCTGGCGCTGCTACAGGATTTCTCTACAGTCAAAAGGACGCGGCAGGTTTACAGCAAGCCTTGGAAATTGCGCTCAAGGTCTATGAGGATAAAATTTCCTGGGCGATTATGCGTCGGAATGCGATGAGCGCTAACTTCTCCTGGAAACTTTCCGCTGGTAAATATCTGGATGTATACCGTAAACTTCTGGCTTAGTCTGTTACCGAGAGGGTTTTATTAATGAAACTTCAGCGTTCTTCTGGTATTTTGTTACACCCTACCAGTCTTCCCAGTCCGGACGGAATTGGCGATTTGGGCCCCGAAGCATACCGTTGGATTGATTTCTTGCATTCATCCGGAACCCAGTTATGGCAGATTCTTCCGCTGGGTCCAACTGGCTATGGAGATTCTCCCTATCAATGTTTCTCTGCATTTGCCGGTAACCCTTACCTTGTGAGCCCAATTCTTCTGCTTGAATCGGGGTTGTTAAAACTTTCCGACCTGCGTCATCGACCGGAATTTCCAGAAACATCCGTGGATTTCGGGCCTGTTATTGAGTGGAAGAATCATCTGTTGGATACTGCATACGATAACTATTTGCATCTTCATTCCGCTGAAATTTCCACTCAGTTCGAGCATTTTGAGATGGAGAATAGCGAATGGTTGGAGGACTATAGCCTTTTTATGGCAATAAAGGAATCCCAGGGTGGTCAGCCTTGGTCCGATTGGCCAAAGGCAATGAAGTTCCGTGAACCGCATGCCTTGGAACAATTGCGTAAGGAACTGGCACCAGTAATTGAAAAAGTAAAATTCAGTCAGTTTTTGTTTAATCAGCAATGGCAAAACCTGAAGAATTACGCGCACGAGAGAGAAATCCGCATCGTAGGCGATATGCCGTTTGTTATCGCCTTTGATAGCGCGGACACATGGGCAAATCCCCATCTTTTCCTGATGGACGAATCACTCACTCCTACAATGGTCGCTGGCGTACCACCAGATTACTTCTCCGCAACCGGACAGCTTTGGGGCAACCCACTTTATAACTGGCCTGTTCATGCCGACCAGCATTTTGATTGGTGGGCTCGCCGGCTTGGCAACGTCCTGAGCATGGTAGACTTGGTTCGCCTCGACCATTTCCGCGGATTCGCAGCAGCCTGGCATGTTCCTTTTGGCTCGGAGAATGCCGTTCACGGAGAATGGATAAAGAGCCCAGGTCTTGAATTATTCGTCGAGTTGAAAATGCGGTTTCCTGATCTGCCGATCATTGCTGAAGATCTTGGTGTCATCACTCCTGATGTGGAAGAGCTCCGTGATGGTTTTGGTTTTCCTGGGATGAAAATTCTCCAATTTGCCTTTGGTGGAGACCCTGCGGATGATTTCCTTCCGCACCATTACCCAACCAATTGCTTTGCATATACCGGTTCGCACGACAATGATACCGCTCAGGGATGGTTCGATAAAGCTTCGACGAAAGAGCAACTATTTTGCCTGGAATATCTTGGTGCAGAGAGAACAGAAGTGCCTCATCGAATGATCCGGGAAGTCTGGCGATCATCTGCGAAATTTGCGGTTGCACCTATGCAGGATTTCCTTGGATTGGGTTCCGAAGCGCGGATGAACTTACCTGGATCCGCGTCCGGAAACTGGTCATGGCGAATGTCAAAACACGCATTGAGCGACGCCCTGAGAGAAAAGGTATATCAACTTAACTTTCTATACAGTCGCCTTCCTGAAAAGGAAATCGCAAAGAACACTCTTAGGTTCCAGTCTGAGACCAGAGAATCTGTAAAACCACATTAATTCAGTCCTGTCGGGATTATGAAAGAGGTTGACCCAAAAGTCCGAAATCTCAAAAATAAGTTCTAAAATTGGATCACCGTAAATCATTGGTGCAACCCTATTTTTATGGTTAAAATGCCTGTAAGAGGGGGAGTTAAATATGAAGTATGGACTATTGCGTTAGCCTCTTTTTTTTGTGTTCCTGAGAGGATTGGCATTTATGCAGGCTGGGTTGACGTTAAATGTTACTTGATTATGCCAGCATTGAGAAAGTCAACCCACCGTTCCAAGAGTCAATGGGAAAACAGATTAAATCAATTTGCCTGTCTTTTTGGTGGGTTGGCTATTGCCGGACGTCCATACAGTAAATGATTTATGACGCCAACCCACCCTACGACCGTTGGGTCAGATTCTTTTTTGTTATGCCTGGGGATACTTTTCGTGAGCAGCCATCGCTGCGCCCACGATGCCCGCCAAATTCTCAAGTTTTGCTGCAACCACTGGCGATTTGGTCGTGAAATACTTTGAATACTTCCCGAAACTGTGGCTTACTCCACCACCCAATACGAAGATATCTGGACTAAACAATGCTTCATAAGTCAGCAATAAGTCATTAAAACGGGTTGCCCATTGTTTCCAGGTCAATTTTTCCCGTGTTTTGATCGCTGCGGAAGCGCGGTGTTCAGCTTCCTTTCCGCGCAACTCAATATGACCAAGTTCAGTGTTAGGCCACAATTTACCTTTCACGAACAAAGCAGAACCGATTCCGGTACCGATGGTCAGAAACATCACAAAATCGTAAAGCTTTAATTCCGATGCCCCAAAACGCATTTCAGCCAGGCCAGCAGCGTCCGCATCGTTCAGAACTACCGCTGGTTGGCCTGTCTTCTCCCAGATCATGTTTTCAAGGCTTTTTCCGATCCAGTCCTTATCAAGATTGGCTGACGTGAAGATTTTGCCGTGTTTTACTACGCCCGGAAAACCTGCTCCGATTGGGCCTTCATAATTTAGTTCTTTCCTGATCTTGTTGATGCTTTTAACTATAGCAGCTGGTTCCTGGATAGTCTTGCTGGCTATCCGCACTCGTTCTGAAACCAAAAGTCCGGTCTTGGTGTCTACGATCGCGCCTTTTGTAGCTGAACCCCCGATATCGATTCCTAATATGTTCATTTCTCCTCCATTAGTCACACCCAAAATTCAGATGTTCTTCATAAGTTTTTGAAAAGTTGTGTGTCAGACTGCCATCACACTTTGCCCTAAAAAAAAGGAATTCGGTTTCCGCTGGATTGATTGCGGCGTTGAGCGCCGCGAGGCTCGGGTTAGAAATTGGCCCGGGCGGTAAACCCTGATTACGATATGTATTATACGGTGAATTGACCTCCAGGTCGGTGTAGGTCAGAGGGCTTTTCCACCAGGTGCCTTTCTGAATGTCATACCCTAAGGCATATTGGACTGTCGGATCCGTTTCCAACGCCATGTTTATTGCCAAACGATTGAAGAAGACCGATGCGATCACGGGCATCTCATCTTCAGCAAGTGTCTCCCTTTGGATGATCGAAGCCATGGTTATGGCTTGATGCAGCGTCAGACCGCTATTCTGGAGGTCTCTATCGAATTCAGGTGTGAGGACGGTCGTTATAAAGCGAGTGACCATTCCCGCGACGAAATTTTCCAGTGATATATCGGGTTTAACGCTGTAATTGCCTGGAAAAAAGTAACCTTCAAGATTCATCCCTTGCGGGATCCGAAGTTGCATTCTGTAGATGTCGGGTGGTGCAGTAACAAAAGAAAGAAAGTCCTTCGAATTGAAAGATAACCCCAGGCTGTCGACCATCGCCGCAATTTCTTCCATCCGCCAGCCAGCATAGATGATGAATTGTTTATCTCTTCGGGTGACATCAGAGACCAAATCGGCAACTTGAATCGCATTCAATCCCAATGGAATTGTGTAATTTCCAGGTTGAATATTTCTATCTTTTCCGGAATAGACAAGGTAGGTACATGTCAGGCTCGCTGACGCCACCAGGTTTCTTTGTTCCATATTTGCACAAAGCTGTTGAATGGATTCGTTTGGTTCTACTGAAACCTTCTCTTCAACCAAACCATTTCCAGGGGCAACCGCTAACATTTTCTCTCTGCCCTGAAATAGTTCAAGGCTGTATTTCAAGGCCGATATCGGGTTCACTGACTTACCCGAAATTCCATATACTTCCCTTACCTGGTAACTCACATAAATCAGTGCAAAAGCAAGAATGATCCCCAGACACAATAAAAAGATCAAGAAAGTGGGTTTCCGCTTTTCAGGCATTGTCGTTCTCTCGTTCTTGTGCGTGACGGTCAAGAAAATTCTGCAGGATCATTGCCGCGGCTTTGTCATCAAGAGCTTGTCTGCGGGAACTGCGGCTCTTGTTCATTAGCACGCTGGTTGAAATCACACGCTGAGTCGAGAAGGATTCATCCCATGTTTTTACCGGAACACCGCAGACAGATCTTAATTCTTCCACAAACCGAAGTACGGAACGCGCTCTTGGTCCTTCTATGCCATCAGAATCATATGGGATACCAACGACTATCATCCCGCACTCTTGTTCCTCACTTACCTTGCATACTTCAAGAGCATCCTGGGCACGGGAAACATGATTAAGGATTCTAAGCGGTCGGGCGAAACTTCCGGTTTCGTCGCTCACCGCAATCCCGATTCTCACATTTCCGTGGTCGATTCCGAGAATCTTCAAATCTCCAGTCCATTTCTTACTCGTCAATTCAGAAATTATACAATGGATTATTCTGATGTTCTGATTGTAGGTTTCTCCTAAGATTAAATGAAAAGGCAGAGGCGCAAACCACTGCCTTTTCATAGCTACTAAACTTAGCCTTTCAGGTGAACCCTCAGTGCTTTACGTTCTTTCTGAACCAATGCCTGCAGATCGCCAAGAGCCTGCGCCCTTTGCAGCGTGCCAAAGCTCATGCCTTCTCCGGGAATCTCAAAATCAACCTCTGCGTCCCTGGTAAAGTGGATAAACAAACCGCCAGCCTGACCGCCTTTATGCAATTGCCCGGTGGAATGGAGGAAGCGCGGACCAAATCCAAGCGTGGTGGCTTTGTTGACCGAGTTTAAGATTTTTTCACGTAGCGCCTGAAGTAATACGCCGTTTTCATCATTGCGTGGAATGAATCCACTCAAGACGATATATCCGCTTTCAGGAACGGATCTGGCATAGGCAATTAACAGAGCATCAAGTTCTGACTCTTTTAAAGCTTTTTCATCTCTAAAACCATAAACCACTGCCTGATCATTCTCCCAGATTGGTTCACCTTCTTCCAGTTTGCCGCTCTTTTGGAAAGCGTTGATCACGTCCTTGGCAATCGTTTTGCTTAACTGCACGTTGGGTTGGTCAAAAGCGTTCACCTGCAGCACTGCGCATGCGATTGCGGTCGCATATTCCCAGCGATAGAACTCCCTGGCAAGTGAGTAAGGCTCCGAAATGGCGATCGTTAATACCATCTGACCGTTCAGCTTCAGCTCATCAATCAAACCTGCTTTGCTTCCATCAGTCTTGAAATAGACGAAGATCCTGTCCTTGGGATAACTCAGACCGCTCAACACAGGTTCATTCTCAATCGGCAGAATTCCTTTTCCTTCTTTGCCGCTGCTCTCAGCTATCAATTGTTCAAGCCAGGGCACAAGGTTACTGGAAAATCCTTCTGCAATGAAGGTTAACTTGTCTTTTCCGCGCTTTTGAGCCTCACCGAGTACCAATCCCAGCATTAGGTTGGGATTCGCTGGATATGGCACGTTTTTACGGCTCTGAAGGTCCGAGGCATTGGCATGACCGAGGAGTTTATGGAGATCAATGCCCATTACTGCTGCCGGCACCAATCCAAAATGGGTGAATACAGAATAGCGTCCACCAACATCAGGGCGTGCATTGAATACTTTTCTGAAGCCTTTTCTGTGAGAAAGATCCTGCAGCGAGGTGTTCGGGTCTGTAATTGCCACAAAATGCTTGCCAACATTATCAGGATCTATCTTTTCCAACTCCGCCCAGAAATACTTAAAGGCGGACATGGTTTCGCTGGTTCCACCGCTCTTGCTCGAGACTATAAACAATGTCTTTTTCAGGTCAATCCCGCGTAGTCGGAATGCGATCTCATCCGGGCTTGTGGTATCAATGATTTGAAGCTTCAGACCCTTTTCAGCCAATGGAGAAATCGCCTGGCTCATAACTTCAGGTGCCAGGGAAGAGCCGCCCATGCCAAGTACAAAGGCATACTCAAATCCATCAGAAAGGAGTTCTTCCTTGAAAGTCATCAACTCTTCGATTATCGGAAATTGCTGTCCAGGTAAGCTCAGCCAACCCAATCGCTGCCGGATCTCATCATAACCTGATTCGTCCTTCGTCCAGAATGATGGCTCGTGGTCAAACATACTGCTGACAAACACTTTATCCGCTGCGTTTTTTACCGCTGATGGTAATACATCCCCGAGATCAACTAATTCCTGCCTGAAGAAGGATCGTTTGGATTCAATTGTTTCCAATAATGAGAGGTAAGCCTGCTTAAACTTTTCCACTCCATCATCTTCGAGTTCCTGGGCGATATGGAGAAAATCAAAACCCAAATCCGGAAGCAGATTGAAGTTGTCGGTCGCGCGCTGCAGGTCTTGTTCGATCCGCAGATCAGTCTGACCATGATCCAGAAATGCGCTCAATGTGGCTGGCGGAATCGTGTTTACGCTTTCGGGAGCAACCAGCTCGTCGACATACAGCGTATCCAGATATGCTTTGTTCTTGGTGCCGGTGGAAGCCCATAGCGGTCTTTGCACTTTTGCTCCATATTGTTTGAGGTTCTCAAACCGTTCAGTAGCAAATACCTTGATGAATTCCTGGTAAGCCAACCGGGCATTGTCAACAGCGATTTTTCCCGTCATTGCAGCGACCTTATCTTTTGCTTGTGGATTGGCATCAAGGTATTCTTCCAATCGGCGATCCACAAGTGTATCTATCCGGGAGACAAAGAAAGATGCCACACTGGCAACATGATCGATCGGGAGATTGTTTGCCTTGCGCTTTTCCAAACCGGAGAGGTACGCCTCCATGACCTCAAGATATCTTGGAACTGAGAAAATCAGTGTTGCATTTACATTAATGCCTTCACTGATCAGCGTCTCAATTACGGGGATACCTGCTTTGGTCGCAGGTACTTTTATCATCACATTCCTGCGGTTCATTTGAGCCCAGAGAGCACGACCGTCCTCAATTGATTTTTCGGTTTCATTCGCAAGCAGTGGATTGATTTCAACGCTGACCATACCATCCAAGCCGTTAGTCATTTCGTACACAGGCAGGAATAGATCCGCTGCCGCCTGGATGTCTTCGCGTATGAGCTCAAGGTAGATCTGTTCTTTGCTCAGCCCTGCCCACGCCATCGATTGAAGCGTGTCGTCATAAGCTGCGCTGCTGCTGATGGATTTTTCGAAGATGCTGGGGTTTGAAGTGACTCCATACACCTCCCCGTCTTTGATCATCCGCATCATCCCGCCATCTATCAGCATCCCACGTTCAATATTGTCATACCAGACTGATTGTCCAGCTTGTTTTAATGCTTGAGATCGATTCATATATTTTCTCCAGGTGTTTAGAAAAGCTTTCGCGCCATTTTCACTACATTGTCAACTGTGAAGCCGAACTTCTCCAGTACGATTTCTCCGGGTCCACATTTACCAAACTGGTCAATACCAATCGAAATTCCTTCAGAACCAACATACTTTTGCCAGCCAGTGGTCACACCCGCTTCGATAGAAATGCGACGTTTCACTTCAGCAGGCAGTACAGCTTGCTGGTACTTCTTTGATTGTTGTTCGAACAATTCCCAACTTGGGAAGGAAACTACGCGAACCTTACGGCCTTGCTTCTCGAGTTTCTTCCCAGCCTCATAAGCCAGGCTCAATTCGGAACCCGTCGCCATGAGGATAATATCAGGTGTTCCTGATTCAGTTTCATAAAGAATATATCCACCTTTGGCAACGCCTTTGGCAGGGTTACAAACTTTGCGGTCTAAAGTAGGCAGGTTTTGTCTTGAAAGGATCAGAGCCACTGCGCGATCACGATGTTCTACCGCATACTTCCATGCTTCGCTTACCTCATTGGCATCTCCCGGTCTTAGCACAACCAAGTCGGGGATGAGCCGCAGGCTCATGACATGCTCAACAGGTTGGTGAGTAGGTCCATCTTCGCCAACCGCGATTGAGTCGTGGGTCAGAACCCAAACCACCCCCATTTTGGAAAGCGCTGCCACGCGCAGCGAACCGCGGGCATAATCTGAGAATACCAGGAATGTTGCTACATAAGGAATAAAGCCGCCATGAACCAGCAAACCGTTACCTATCGCGCCCATGGATATTTCCCGGACGCCAAAATGCATATTCCGACCTTCAGGCGTCTCAGGGCTGAAAGCTGGGACTTTATCCATCCAGGTCTTAACGGATGATGCCAGGTCAGCTGAACCGCCGAATAATTCGGGCAGGACGGGGCATATAGCATTGATGACTTTTCCGGAGGCTTCACGGGATGCCAAGCCTTTCTCGCTTGCGGGGAATACCGGCAGAGCTTTATTCCAACCTTTTGGTAATTGACCGCTCAACCGGCGTTCAAACTCGGCTGCCAATTCCGGATAAACAGCCTTGTACTCTTCATAGGCGAGATTCCATTTATCCTGGGCTTTTTTACCGGCTTCTTGTCGTGTGCGGAAGTGCTCCAGAATTTCATCGGGTACATAAAACATTGGCTCAACAGGCCAACCAACATTCTCCTTGGCTTTTGCCAACTCTTCCTTGCCTGCTGGTGAGCCATGGATGCCGCTGGTATTGGCTTTGGTTGGCAGACCATAGCCGATAATGGTCCGGCAAATGATAATTGAAGGGCGTGGATCCTTTTTGGCTTCTGCGATTGCCGCATCGATTGCTTCCACATTATTCCCATCAGCCACCCACTGCACATGCCAGCCATACGCTTCAAACCGTTTGGCTACATCCTCGGTGAAGGTTATCTTAGTCGATCCTTCGATGGTGATCTTGTTGTCGTCGTAAAGGTAAATCAGCTTTCCAAGTTTCAGATGTCCAGCCAGGGAAGCTGCTTCTGAACTGATTCCTTCCATCATGTCGCCATCAGTCACTATCCCAAAGGTAAAGTGATCCACGATCTCGTGACCCGGTTTGTTGAAGGTTGCAGCCAAATGCTGCTCGGCAATCGCCATCCCAACACCGGTGGCAAACCCCTGTCCCAGGGGTCCTGTAGTTGTTTCGACTCCAGGAGTATGCCCCCATTCGGGATGGCCCGGTGTGATGGAGCCCCATTGGCGGAACTGCTTCAAATCATCCATGGATACTTTATAACCAGTCAGGTAAAGCATGCTGTATATCAACATCGAGCCGTGTCCACCAGAAAGAACAAATCTGTCCCTGTTGGACCAGGCCGGATCAGCCGGATTGTGTTTCATATGGCGCATAAAAAGTGTATAAGCAAGTGCCGCGGTCCCCATTGGCAGACCAGTGTGACCGGAATTTGCCTTCTGCACGCCATCAGCCGAGAGAAACCTGATGGTATTCAATGCTTTTTCCAGATCTATTTTTGTCATTTTTGACCTCCATAACTTTTTGTTTGGGATGATAAAATTCTACCATTGAATTCAGGCTTATAACTTCAATAATGGTTGATTAGTTAAGAGAGTTTAACTATCCAGGAAAGGTTATCAATCGTGGACCTAAAGGGTAAAAATGCTTTAGTCACTGGCAGCGGTATTCGGCTTGGCAGGGCAATTGCCCTCGCCCTCGGCCGCGAAGGCTGCAACCTGGCGCTTCACTACAACACTTCTGTTGAATCGGTTGTTCAGGTCAAATCTAATCTTGAAAAAATGGGAGTGAGAGCGCAGGTTTTCCAGCAGGATCTTGAGGATGTCTCTCACGTGCAGGACCTGATGTCGCGGGTTTGCAAGGAATTTGGAAACATCGACATATTGATCAATAATGCCGGTATTTATCCACAAGGTTATGGAAAATCAGCCACTCCTGAAACAATTGGCAGAGTGTTCAGTATCAACCTTTTTTCTCCCTGGTTATTAATTTCCGCATTTGCAAAGCAACTTCCTCAGGACATGCAAGGGAAAGTGATCAATATCAGCGACGCAAGAGTCTTTCGTCATGGAACAGATCACTTCAGCTATCGGGTCACCAAAGATGCAATCAACACCATCACCGCCATGTTTGCCTTGGAATTGGCTCCAAATATCACTGTCAATGCGATTGCACCTGGAATAATGCTGCCGCTTCAGGGGTATGAGCATATCGACTTACAAGCGGTGGCAGACCGCCAGATCCCTTTGAGGCAAATTGGCAGCCCTGAGATCGTCGCACAAAACGTTTTACACATACTTAACCAGGATTTCATGACCGGGCATGTCATCCGCGTAGACGGTGGAGAGTTCCTTTAGAAAGGATATTTATGGACAAAATCATCATCACCGATTTACGCGCCACTGGTATCATTGGCGTAAAGTCGCCTGAACGGGATCAACCCCAGACGCTATTGTTGAACATAACGCTCTTCAAGGATTTACAAACAGCCGGATTAACAGACAACATCAAGGATACAGTAAGCTATTCGACTGTAGCCAAATCGGTTTCGACACGAGTAGCTGAGACGAATTTCTACACCCTTGAGGCTCTGGCTGATAATCTTGCAACAATGCTGCTCTCAAAGTACGACATCAGGGCAGTAAGGATCAGAATCGAAAAACCCGATTTCGTCGCGAACACCTCTCGCGTTGGGATTGAGATTTATCGGGAAGCAGTCACAGATGCCTGATATTTGGAGATTTAGTTTGAGATCCGGTTCAGAAACTCCATCCTGGTCTCAAGCCGCTTTCGGAACCCGCCCAGCATGGCGGAAGTAGTCATTTTGGCTTGTTCCTTTTTAATTCCACGCATCATCATACACAGGTGCTGCCCCTCAATTACCACACCCACCCCCCAGGGATTGATGGCTTCCTGAATGAATTCTGCAATTTGCTGTGTCATTCTTTCCTGCACCTGCAATCTATGCGCAAACATATCCACTATTCGGGGTATCTTTGAGAGTCCGATAACTTTTCCTTTTGGCACATATGCCACATGGGCTTTTCCAAAGAACGGCAGCAGGTGATGTTCACAAAGACTATAGTATTCGATGTCTTTTACGATAACCATCTCATCATAATCCACGTTAAACAACGCTCCGTTGACGAGTTGGACTGGATCGGTATGATACCCCGCCAAAATTTCCTGGTAAGCCCGCGCTACCCGATCTGGAGTCCGTGCTAAACCCTCCCGTGAGGGATCTTCGCCTACAGCCTTGAGGATCTCGCTGATTGCGTTGGCGATGACTGGCAGATCAAAATCTTTTTCATCACGAGCACTGGAAGTTAACACATAATTATCATCGTCTTCATGAACCATGTTTTCACTCTCCTGACCCTATTTTAACGCACAAGCAGCCTCTTCTGAGACTGCTTGTGAATCCAATTTTAATTTGTCTATCCAACAACTGGATCTATCAGACCGTAGGTTCCATCACGGCGTCGATACAAAATATTGATTTTTGAAGTTTGCGCGTTGTAGAACACAAAAAAGTCTTCATGACCCAGTAATTGCAACTGTTCCAACGCCTCCTGCTCGTCCATCGGAGTCAAGGTAAAGGTCTTCCTGCGAACAATCACAGGGGCAACTTCTTCCTCTTCCACCTCTTCAGTTGTAGTTGTTACAGTTACTTCAGAAGTTTCAGGAGTGCGTTTGCGCCAGTGCTTCCCCTTAAATCGCTCAATTTGACGAGTCATCTTGTCTACGGTTGCATCAATTGCAGCGTAAATACTATCTGCCCTTTCTTCTGAACGAAGGATAAACCCCTTTCCGCGGATAGTGACCTGGGCAATAAAGCGATCTGAAGTATTCCGTGCGTTTTTGGCATATCCCAAATCTACCCGGCACTCACCAATCTCACTGAGGAATTTATCCAGTTTACCGACTTTTTTCGTCGCGTAGTCCTTGATTCTGTCGGTCAAATCAAGGTCCTTTGTGTAAATATCCATATGTAGAGCCATGGGAACCTCCTGGATGATTTTAAGGAATTATACTTGAATTGGGATTAAAACGTAAAATCATTTGACATTGAAATCTGACTTTCCTACTGTTACCGCATAAATTAACCCTGAGTTTGCGTCCCTGAGAGCCTGAGAAGCTGATTCAAGTGTTGCGCCGGTCGTAAAAACGTCATCAATTAGTAAAATGTTCTTTCCTCTGACTACCGATGGTTCAGCTTCAAACACC
>Ga0116174_10001981_pt1 | contig 18135 bp, 16 predicted proteins | sample AD_UKC087_MetaG_FD_89801 | JGI IMG/M metagenome (GOLD analysis project Ga0116174, IMG submission 89801) | Active sludge microbial communities of municipal wastewater-treating anaerobic digesters from USA - AD_UKC087_MetaG | ecosystem: Engineered > Bioreactor > Anaerobic > Digestate | place: USA...
CCTGCGTCGGAAGCTCCCCTGCCAAACTATTAATATGATGGGCATTTTTAAACACATTAAGAATCGAATACTCAGTATTCTCGCCATGTTTAGTATAAGTTTTTATCCAAGGCTCATAAAGCAGATTGAATTCCTTGTCATTCATTTTGTATCCTTTCATATTCGAGTCCTTTTTCCGGACTATAACGAAGAATATATCCGTTTACGAAACCTTCGCCGTTCTCATTTAACGGTAAAATCAGAGATCCGTGTAGCCATGGGGAGTCTTGCAAAGGAGCCAACTCTTTAATATTCAGGACTTCAAGTTCACGTACAGTTTCCTCGATATTCCATCGCGACGACAAAATGTTGGGCAATCGGATGCTTTGTCTTGCCAATGATTTAGCACTTTCATCATCCGGTCTTGCGCTTGTCGTTATTGTATATGATTTCCCGTTATCTTTCCAATGTATTTCACCACTTTGACGACACCCGGCCAGAAGTATTTCTACCGAATTTCCTGTATCTCTCACTGCTGCAGAAGCTTCGGAATCACTCATCACGTCCTCTGCGGAAAGGCTCAGCCAGCTAGTTAATTTTTCCAAAGCCTGCGGGGCAGACACTCGCTATATTTTTGCTTTCTCTTCCTTGTCAAAAATTTGGTCTTTATATTCCTGCATCATTTCCACGTAATCCTCCGGTATGTTAAAACTAGAGAACAAAACATCATATGTCTTTTGTACAAGCTGCGGAATATCTTCTGGAATACGAATACGATCAGGCAACAATGCTAGTGTCCGTTCAAGCAATAGTCTTCCGTAAATATACTTTGATCCTTCGGAATAAGGAGTTAATTGATCAGGAGAAAGTATAAATAATTGAGCGTTTTTTAACATCTGCGGGCGCTTATGTTCATGTCGGTGCAAACGACCAACACGCTGCAAAAGCAGATCCATCGGACAAATTTCTGTAATGAGCATGTCGAAATCGATATCAAGAGACTGCTCAACAACCTGCGTACCGATAACAATTAACTTGTACGGTCTGTTCCCTTTCCTTCCAATAAGCTGCAGAAGTTCCCTTTCTTTTTCAACCCGATCACTTGATACAAACTTAGAGTGGATAAGCAATACCTGCGCATCTGTTTGTTCAACGATTTGATCGAAAAGACTCTGAGCTTTTTTGACCGTATTTACAACAATACCGATACACCCTCCTCCTATCTGTTTTTCCTGTAGCAATGGTAAAAGATCTGACTCTGCTAATCTCTCAACACTGATATCCGCAATGTGTGGACTTAAAATATTTTCATCCTGAAAAATATCCTTACCGTCCGTATACGTAATAAGCGGATACCTGAGGCTCTGAACCCAGTTTTCTTCTAATGAATGGCTCATAAAAAGTCGATCATCCATAGTTTCAAGATTCAAACCTTTTCCTAAATACGCATTTATTAATCGGTACCGCTTTTCTTTTGGCAAAGTTGCTGACAACATAATGACCGGCACATGGTATCTTCCAAGATAACAAAGAGCCATTTCAAGATATTGGCTCATATATGCATCATATGCATGTATTTCATCAATAATAACAACTTTGTTTGCGATCCCTGTGTGCCTTAACATGACATGTTTTTGTCTAAGTGCCATAAGTAATAGCTGATCGACCGTACCAACAACAAAATCAGCCAGAAGAGAGGTCTTTCTCCCACCGAACCATTGGTGAATAAGCAGACTGTTTCCTTCTGTTTGATCGATATTCGAAGCATTTACATTGAAATGGGTAATGCTTTGATAATCCTGATTAAACTCTGATTTCCCATGTGCCAGTCTGATGCTGTGCGCTGACAAATCATCAATTTTAGAAGCCCAATCGCGAATGCGAGGAAAGATTCCATTACTGGTCGCCTGTGTTGGAAGCGCGAAGAACAACCCTGAACGTTCGCTTATAGAAGCAAATACCTCCGCAACGGCAAGTGCTGCCTCCGTTTTCCCCTGTCCCATAGGGGCTTCGATTACCATAATCCCCGGGTTTATGATTTCCTCTGCAATTGCGAGCGCACGACGTTGGATCGGACGTGGATTGAAAGCAAACTCATTCGTAGAAAAACGCTTTTCATAATAATCATCCTGCATCCACAAACAATCAGGAATCCAGGGTTCCGTGAAACCAAGCTTGTCCCAGCCAGTCTCGACTCTGGATCGCAAATTTTCATCCGTATACCTCATCCCTGTTAATGGGTCGTCAAGAGAATAATATGGAAACAGTTTCTCATTGCTTGCAATCCAGTCGATCATAATCAGTAAGCCTGAACAAAGAATTTGCGCCGTAATATTCGGGATCGGTACTTCAGCAATACAGTTGATATTTGCTGTCAAGAGAGCAAATTGCAGAATTTCATCCTGTGAAACCTTCCATCTCGAAGAGTACACAGAATTTTTGTATTCTGTCAGATAGTAGTCGTGACCTCGTTTCCGAACCTTTGATTCTTTATGCTCTTCGAAATCCAACGGTTTTCCATGATGTGCACCAAGAATACATGCAATTTCTTGGGGGATACCATAATGCTCAAGAAGGCTTTCAGAAGCTGCAGCATGCTTAATATGAGAATCTTGCGCAAAGCGATCACAAGAAAACTCCTCATCAACGTAACCCCGCTGACACATATGGGAAAAAAGAAGCTGATCAAGCTCGTCATATTTCGTTCGTAGTTTCAGCTGAAAAGCAGGTGTTGCTTTCCCGAAATCATGTACACCTGCAAGAAAACATAAAAAATCTTTCGCTATTTCGAGTGATGTTTTGTTTTCCGGATTATTTCTGATCTGCAGACCATCAGCTAATTCTCTTTTTACGCCTTCTGAAATCCAATTGTTCCACAATTTCCCTGCGATACCCGCAGCATCCGATAGATGAACAACCAAAGGAAGATACTGGCGATCTTTAGAGCTGCTTTTCTTTCCCCAAAGAATATTTGTAGCTTTTGAGAGATTCATATCTTTGGATATCCTTAACTTGTGTAAAATGTTCCGCCATATTTGCCAGCTTCAAATCAATACTACCAGAGTCTATCGTTAAGATGATGTATTCATATAACCAAAGAGCAAATCCGTATGAATGAAAAACTTTCTCGTGTCCACTTCTATTGGATTGTGAATTTCACGGGTTTGAATATGAAAATCACACGGGTTAAAAATCGGAAATCACACGGGGTGCAAGTTGTAAATTACACGGATTCAAGATATGATTGTCTTGTGAGCAGCCGGGAACGGGCATATGAACCGCATGAGATCATGAAACCAGAGGGGGGACGCTTATGAACCGCGAAGCATATCTGCCACGGATTATTGACCAATCTCTTACAACTTACCTTAAAGTTTTTGGCGCGGTCTGCGTACAGGGTCCGAAGTGGTGCGGCAAAACATGGACCTCCGCCTTTCACAGCAAAAGCGAAATCTACATTGAAAGTCCGGAGGGTAATTTTCAGAACCGCAGACTCGCTGAACTGTCTCCGGCACTCGTTCTGGAAGGAGAAAATCCGCGTTTGATCGATGAATGGCAGGAAGTCCCTGCCTTATGGGATGCCGTCCGGTTCGATGTCGATCAAAAAAACGGCAAAGGCCAATATATCCTGACGGGTTCATCTACCCCCAAAAGAAAAGGGATTCTCCATAGCGGCGCAGGGCGAATCGGAATTCTTGACATGCATCCGATGACTTTATATGAATCCGGTAATTCCAGCGGAAAAGTCTCCCTTGAAGCACTCTGCAAAGGAGATATACAGAACCAGCTGCTTGGCGACGTTGATCTGAAAGACCTGATCGATTACGTTTTGCGCGGCGGCTGGCCGGCCAATATCGGCGTTCCGTTGGAGATGGCAATGCTCGTTCCCAGTGAATATATCCGCCAAATCATAAATGACGACCTGTACAGGATGGACCGTATAAAGAGAGATGCCGCAAAAATGATGCTGCTGCTTCGATCGCTTGCACGAAATGAAAGTACGACCGCTACAAAGAAGCTGCTGCAAAGCGATATTAAAGGCGTTGATGACGAGAGTATTGACCCCGACACGGTTTCAGAATATTTAGACGTCCTCGCAAGGCTCTTTCTTACCCAAAATACGCCGCCTTTTTCACCACGCATACGCTCGGCTATCCGAATAAAGCAGGCAGAAAAGCGGCATCTGGCTGATCCTTCCCTGGCGTGCGCGCTGCTCGGGCTTAACCCGCAAAAACTGATTGGTGACCTCAACACCTTCGGGTTTATGTTTGAAGCTTTGTGCGAACGCGATCTGAAAGTGTATGCAGAAAGCTTCGGAGCCAAATTGTTTCATTATCAGGATTATAAAAACAATGAAATCGACGCGGTCATTGAGCTGCCTGACGGCGAGTGGTGTGCTTTTGAAATAAAACTTGGGGCAAATAAAATCGACGAGGGGGCAGAAAATCTACTAAAAATTGCCAACAGTATTAAAGGACACGGAGAGGGAAAACCTCCGAAAACATTGTGCGTCATCTGCGGTCTATCCAATGCTGCTTACAGACGACCTGACGGTGTTTATGTGGTACCGATCACAGCGCTGAAACCATAAAAATCCACCTCCCCCCTTACAGCTCGCGAATGTTCTCGACAATACTGCCTTTGGCGGTTTTTTTGATCTGGCGGCGGATACCGGCATAGGAAAGCAGGAAGAGGATCGCGACGAAGGCCAGGGGCTGCCAGGAGGGGAAGACGAAGGTTCTGAGCCCGAGTTGTTCGGTATGGGTCAGGCTGACGATAAAGGAAGCCATGGACAGTTCGCTCTTTTCACGCGCCGCGGCGACGTAAGAATGCAAATCGACTGTGGCCGCACGGTAGGCGATCTGTTCAAGCTGCTCGGTCAGATACGCTTCCTGATCGCTGTCAGGCGCCAATTTCAGATGCACCCACAGTGAGCTGTAGGATGGAACGTCAAACCCGAGCGACGCGAGTCCCGCATGCGTTGTGACGAGGTTGAAGCTCTGATAGAGGAACGATCCTGTTTTTTGGAAATAGCGGCATGTTGTATGCATGAGCACGGGATCGAGGACCGCGCCGATGACGACGGTTTTGTCCTTGCGCACCGCGTCATCCGGAAGGATCACCTTTCCTGTTTCCGAAGAGGCCAGCTTCCCAACGGTATACAGCTGGTCACAATCAGACCATCTTGTCTTGTATCTCTTCAATGGCGTACAGAGGGAGATTCACGAGCCAGTCTTCTTTTTTTATAATTGGTCATGGAGGTTCGGATGGAAATCAACGGGTTGAATTTGTCTTTGTAGACGCGCAGGTTCTTAGCTATAAGATTAACTTCCGCTTCATACCAGTCATGCGGCAAATAAGTCCCACATCCACCATGAATAACTTAAACGCTTTCAGATCTTCGTAAACTTTATATCTTCCCAGGATAAACCTCCAGCGCATGTCCCAATATATCAACGGCTAATCTCAACTTCTCTTCACTCAAAACAAACGCCAGTCGTACTTCATGTAACCCTTTATCTGAAGTTTCGTAGAAATTCTCCATAGGCGTCAACATGATTGTTCTATTCTGGTAATTGTATTCATTCAACAGCCATTCTGAAAACCTGGCAGCATCATCAACAGGAATTGTAACAATCACATAAAAGGCGCCTTCCGGTTTTTGGCAATTGACTCTTGGGATCTTATTTAAACTATTTATTAGAAAATTTCTGCGTTTTCTAAATATTTCGCGAATTGAATCAAAATAGTCCTGCTCCATTTCAAATAAAGCTTTACAGCCAACCATCTCCAAGTATGGTGGACTCACACGTGTTTGGGCCAGTTTTAGAGCTTCTTCAATGACTTCAGGATTTCTTGAACAGAGACAACCAATACGCGCTCCACACGCTGAAAAACGTTTTGAAGCACTATCGAGCAGAATAACATGGTCTTTTATATCGTCCATGGAAGCAAAACTTCTCGTTTCATGGTCTGAATAGTTAAATTCGCGATATACTTCGTCTGCGATAATAAACAAGTTATGCTCTTTCGCGAGTTTTGCTGCTAGACACATTTCTTCATTTGAGTAAACATGCCCTGTTGGATTTCCCGGATTTGTGAATAGAATTGCGCGTGTCCGCGGTGTGACAAATGTCTTCAAAACATCATAAGACGGAAGAGAAAAATCATCTGCTGTGCGGACTGCTTTCACATGGATAGAGAGTGCGGTCGCAATCCCTCGGTAACTGACATAAAAGGGCTCAGGAATAATCACCTCATCGCCTGGATCGCAGGTCATGATTAATGCCCATAAGATAGCTTCACTACTTCCCATCGTGATGACAATATCTTGTGGTTTAATATCGAGTCCCAACATGGCATAGTAGCCTGCAATACTATTTCGCAAGGGTAACCACCCATGTGTCTCCGTGTAACTGATTACTTTCACATCCGTATTTCGAATGGCATCCATAAATTCTGGCGGAGTTGGCACATCTGGCTGACCTGCATTCAATCCTATTACTTCGATTCCTCTTCTCTCAGCTTTCTTAGCCTTATCTTCAAGACCGTTTATAGAGGATAATTTATTCATTTTTGATCGAATGGAGAAATTCATAAATAATGCACCTCAGATAAAAAAGTTATTGAAACTTTAAATTAACAAAATCCCTTTTCGTATAAAACGCACTTCACAAAATGATCCGATTCAATCTCGTAAAATGGGATTTCTCCATTTTCACATTTTGCCATTTTATATTTACACCGAGATGCAAATCGGCACCCAGGTTTTGGATTAATCGGATTTGTGACCTCACCTCTAATAATTTCGTGCTCACGTGTTTTACCCGTCAGGGAAGGTACAGGAATAGCGGAGAGCAACATCTGTGTGTATGGATGTAATGGCTTTTGGAATAATTTTCTAGATGGAGCCTTTTCGATGGCTTGTCCCATATATAAAACAAGAATATCGTCCGAAATATGCTTAACAACAGATAAGTCATGTGTAATAAACATATATGTTAGCCCTAAATCATCCTGTAAATCCATCAATAAGTTTAAGATCTGAGCTTGAATACTGACATCCAAAGCGGAAACAGGTTCATCACAAACTATAAAATCAGGATTCATTGCCAATGCCCGCGCTAGACCTACACGCTGACGACGCCCACCATCGAGTTCGTGTGGATATGCATTCATCAATCTTGTAGCTAATCCTGAAATTTCGATTAATTCCAAAACGCGTTGATCTTGTTCCATTTTATTCTTATATATTTTATTCACAATCAGCGGATCCGCAATGATTTGGAACACCGTCTTTCTGGGGTTTAAGCTCGAGTAAGGATCCTGGAAAATCATTTGCATATCATTGCATAAGTGCCGTGTTTTCCGCTTGCTGTATTTGAAAATATCATCTCCCTTAAAGAAAACCTTACCGTCTGTATGTGGCTCTAGCCGCAAGATTGTCCGCCCCAGTGTTGTTTTCCCACAACCTGATTCACCTACAACGCCCAGTGTTTTCCCGCGCTCGATAGTAAAGCTGACATCATCGACCGCATGCAGTAAACCACTACGTGTTTTAAAATATTTCTTCAAACCTTCAACCCGAAGGAGAATCTCGCATTGCCCATCACTATTAATCATCAGTTATTCCTCCTTTGTCATACAAATGGCATGCGATGATATGTGAACCATTGACATGTGCGGAAGGCTGAATCGTCTTACATTTCTCCATACAATAGGGACACCTGGGATGAAATTTGCATCCTGTCGGTAAATTGGTTGGATCTGGCATGATTCCGTAGATTGGTTTTAAACGATTTGTTTCCACGATTAAGTTCGGAATTGATCCAATCAGCCCTTCTGTATAAGGATGATGGTTTGACTGGCCAAAAATATCGACAACCGTTCCACTCTCAACAATTTCACCAGCATACATAACAGATACAAAATCACAATTTTCAGCGACTATACCTAAATCATGAGTGATTAAAATGACTGAAGTTTGAAGTTCTCGCATCAAATTTCTCATCATGGCAAGTACTTGAGCTTGTATCGTTACATCAAGCGCTGTTGTAGGCTCATCCGCAATAACGATATTGGGACGGCAAGCAAGTGCCATAGCAATGACTATTCTTTGCTTCATTCCACCCGAGAATTGGTGAGGATATTCGCCTTTTCTCGATGCAACAATCCCCACCATCTCCATTATTTCATCCACTCGTTCATGAAGTTCTTTCTTTGAGAGTCGATGCTTGTTATGAAGGAGCAATGATTCGTATATCTGATCTCCTACCGTAATAATAGGATTCAGGCTTGTCATTGGATCTTGAAAAATCATGGAAATCTCTTCGCCCCTAATATCGCGCATTTTTCCATCATTTAACGATAATAAATTGACCCCATTAAAGAGAATCTCCCCATCCGTAACTTTGCCAATTTTATCAGGTAAAATACGTAAAATACTAAGAGCAGTTGTGGTCTTTCCTGCTCCGGTTTCTCCAACTAATCCTAGAGCTTGACCTGGATAAAGCGTCATATTAATGCCGTTAACTGCATAAACGGTTTGAAGATCCGTTTCATAAACCACATGCAAATTCTTAATCTCAAGAAGTGGATCTTGATGGATATTTTCACAATTCACGATCATCCACCTTTCAATTGCGTCCTAATTAATTCCGTAGTTTCGGATCCAAAGCATCCCGCAACCCATCCCCAATTAAATTAATTGAGAAGACGGAAATCGCAATTACAATGCCTGGAATCACAACTAAATAGGGGTAATCGCGCATAAATTCGCGTGATTCAGATAACATATTTCCCCATTCTGGTTGTGGCGGTTGAATACCCAACCCAATGAAGCTTAATCCGGCAGCTAATAAAATCATCGAAGCTACTGACATGGTCGCCTGCACAATGATTGGACCAATCGCATTCGGGAGAACTTCCCTCACAATAATTCGGAAATCCCTAGCACCACACACCCGTGCGGCTTCAATATAATCCTCACTAACAACAGTTAATACAGATGACCGAACAATTCGTGTAAAGGCGGGAACTTGCGAAATGGTAATCGCTATCAGCAGATTCATCATACTTGGTCCTAATGCTGAAACAATCGCAATAGACATTAATATTACAGGAATACTAAGCAATATATCCATCAATCGCATGAGCACTTCGTCGAATACACCCCCGTAATAGCCAGACATTGCACCTAGTAGACCGCCCAGTACCATTGAAATCAACGTTGTAAAAAATCCTATACTCAGTGATACACGGGCTCCATGTACAATGCGGGCCAACTGATCGCGTCCTGCACCATCTGTCCCAAATAGATGTTCTCTGCTAGGTTTCTGTAACCGATTGCCGGGATTCATTGAAATGGCCTCTGTCTCATAATCAGCAATGAAATCCGCACAAATAGCTACCACTGCGAATGCAAGAAAAACAACAAGACCAATAACAGCTAATTTGTTTTTTCTAAACCGGCGAAAAATCTCCGCGTTGCGATTACGGCGAGCCTTACGCAAACTTTTCTGAATTCCAGTTTGTGTTACTTTCATTTGGATCAGTACCCCCTTTCTAGCGAAAATTGTGTCATTTTGCTTTTGCGTATTTGGCGCGAATCCGCGGATCAATTACTGCGTACATAACATCAACTAGTAAATTTGTAATGCATACTAAAACCGCAAAAAACAGGATAGAAGCTGTTACTTGAGGTGTGTCTTTCATACGTATGGCATTGATCATCATGGTTGAAATACCTTGCATCGAAAAGACCGTTTCAATTAAAATCGCTCCGCTTAGGAGCATTCCAAATTCAATGCCGAGATAAGTAATCACGGGCAGCAGGGCGTTCTTTAACTCATGTATAACAGTAATTCTTCTCTCAGAAGCACCTTTAGCACAAGCTGTTCTCACATAGTCTTGACGTATAGTTTCGAGCATTGTTGATCGCGTCAATCGCATAATCCGCGCAGTAGTGGGCGCCGCCAGGGTAACAACCGGTAGCACATAGTGCTTCCATGTACCAATGCCGTGGGGAGGCACCCATCCTAGATGGACTGAAAATAACAATACAAGCAGCAAACCTAACCAAAATCTAGGCATGGAGGTGAAAACCATTGCAAATGATGTACACGCCATATCTAAAACCGAATATTGTTTCTTAGCCGAGATAACGCCCAGCGGAATACCAACAGCAGCACATAAGAGAACACTGTAAAAGGCTAGTTTAAGTGTTACAGGAAATCTCCTCAAAATAGCATCAAAGACAGGCTTTCCTGTTTGCCATGAGTGCCCGAAATCACCTTGCAAAGCATTTTTCACGTAATTAAAATACTTGACTGGAAAGGGATCATAGTATCCTAACTCCTCGTTAAGGGCTTGAACTGCGGCTGGATTCGCTTGTGTGCCTAGCATGATCGTTGCGGGATCACCAGGAGTCAATTCCATGATGAACAGAATCACGAGCAATACGCCAAGGATAATTGGGATTAAGAGTAAAATTCTTTTCAAAATATACCTAAACATATAGCCTCCCGACTCGGGGATTATAAAAAACTTCCTAATAGTGGAAAATCGCCACTAGGTGTTCCCTCTCTACCGTATTAACCTCAAATTCACAAAACAACTGCGGTTATGTATTTCTAATGACAGGTAACCGTCCGTAAACTTCGTCAACTAATATGTGTTCCAAATTGGTTCTATTGAGAATGCATCTTAGTGCGCACATTTATTATGATTGAATTCTGAGAATGCCTGGACTTTTCTTATCAGTGGACAGCATTTCTGTACCATTCTTTGTTACAAGAACGAGATCTTCCGTGTGGTAAAGTCTGCCATCGAGCACAAAGATTGGCTCAATATTGATGACCATACCTTCTTGCAACTCACAGAATTCTACTGGACTGATCATAGGATACTCATGACATTCCAATCCCAGTGAATGGCCAATATGAGGTGTATTGGCGGGTAACCCATATTTTTCCATGATCTTTATACATGCGCCAAAAACATCTGAGGCCTTCACGCCAGGACGCATCATTGCTACGGTTTCTTCGTAGACGGCATTAAGTTTTTTATTCGTTTCTAATAGTTTCGCATCTACCTCGCCAATCAGAACAGTCCTGGCCAAGTCTGACTGATAGTGGCCGCCACCAACACAACCACAATCTAGACGCATAATGTCGCCACGTTCCATAACTGTGCTATCGGGCAACTTGTGCACAAGGCAGCTGTTATCGCCGTAACCCATAACAAAGAAATCAAGGCTAAAAACTGCTTGGTTATTAAGCATCTTAGTTTTGGCAAGATTGGCAAACGCTCTTTCTGTCACACCGGGCTGAACCTCTTTCAGCGCTTCTTCAACAGCAATACGAGTAATATGAGCGACTTCTCGCATACAATGAATTTCATCTTCATCCTTCACCATGCGAATTTCGTCAAAGATTCGTTTGCAGTTAGATATTTGTATTCTTGGCGCTTTTTCTTTCAATTCAATAAAATAATCCGCGGTTAAATAATTTGTTTCAATGCCAATACGGCCGTCCATCAACCCCCATTCCTTGAGCGTCTCAACAAACAGGTCAATCGGCGATTGCTGAAATTCTACATAGAATTTTTTTTCTTTGAACCAAACTTCTTGATCTACCGTCGCCTTTTCAATAACACATGCGATCATAATCGGATCACCTTCAGCGGGCACAAGAGTAATAGCTAACCGATCAGGAATATCCGCTTGAGTCATTATGTACGTCCCGCTGAAATAGATCGTGTTCTGAGGTGAAATCACTGCAACAACATCAAGATCTGCTTGTTTCATTTTACTTTGTAATTTTTCATATCTTAATTCGTAATTCATCGTTTAACTCCACATAAATAAGCTAGTAATTCTAAGAATTTATCAGAGGATTGAAAATGAGAGAGGACTGTAAAAAGGAGGAAAACTCTCGACAAATTCAGAATAAACCGCGATTTCAGTCAAACACATCCTCTCTCATCTCAAACTGAATAAGGTTACCTCTGCTGATCTTAGATAGTATTCTTTACCATCAAAAAGCTACCAAAACTATTTCCAATATAAGAATTTCAACTGCAGACCAACAAAAGGATCATACCCATTGAAGCCAACATCTGCTGTATGCGCATAACTCTTCAAGGGATAATAACAAGGCGCGTAATATGCTTGCTCTGACACATGAACCAGGGTGTCATTCAAAATTTTGAACCGTTTATCTCTATCCAATTCAACAAGCTGTTTTTTGTTCTGCTCCTCGATATACTCGTCGTCAATACCGCTGAATGGAATAGAACCTGTCTTACTAAGGACAAGGAATGTATGGTCGGCGTCCGTATTGAGATTCAAATGTGAGACAGCCACAAAGAAGTTACCACTCCTTAAATTCTCGATGAACGCATTATTTTCCAACAGCGTAACATTAGTCTTGATGCCGATTTTCGTGAGGTTATCCAGAACGATTTCAGCTATTTTTTTATCCTTTCCGTCACGTGTATAAATAGTAGAAATTTCAAATCCGTCTTCATAACCTGCATCTTTCATTAATTCTTTAGCTTTATCCAGATTGTATTCGTAATAAGGAATTTCTTCCGAATACCCAAACATGTTTTTATTTGCGATTGAGTTAGCTACTTCACCAACACCTTCGTCAGCAATCAAGATCATGGCCTGTTTATCAAGGGCATAGTTAATTGCTTGGCGTACCTTTTGGTTTTTCAGAGGTTCAATCGTATCACCGCGCAGATTAAACTGAACGAAGTATACTAAACCACACTTATGTGCATAGATATCGAGATTCGGATCGTCTTTGATCGTCTTTATGGCACTTGCAGGATAATCACGCGAAATATTTAGGCCACCGCTCTGAAGCGCAATGACTTGAGTATTGGGATCTGGAATAATATCAAATTGGACATGTTTAATTGCAGGCTTGGATTCACCGTGATAATCATCAAAAGCTTCCAATTCAACACCGATAACGGGATCGTATTTTACAAGCTTATACGGACCACAACTTATAATTCCTTCTGTGTATCCGTTTGTTTCGTCGTACGCATCCTTTTTGAAAATCCTCATATCTGTACAACAGTAATATAGCAGCAGCGCACAAGGTTCTTTTAGATATACATCCAGTGTATAATCATCTACAATCTCTGTTTTCGTTAATACATTTGCGAGTGACGACTGGAAGCTTGCAAATTCTCCTTGGATCAGGTCGAAACTGAATTTTACATCTGACGCTTTCAATTCAGAGCCATCATGAAATTTGATGCCCTTTTTAATATGAAATGTGTACTTATTTTCGCCCTCGTTCCAATCCCAACTCTCAGCAACATTTGGTGAAATATTGGCTTCTTGATCAAGAATCAGCAAGGTATCATAAATGTTCGATAGTACTTCATTAGTCACGATATTTTGCTGGCCAAGAACATTTAAGGTCTGCAACTCTGTTGCCAATGAAATATGCAAAACTTTTTCATCATCTGGTTTCCCCGGAGTGTTACCAGTTGTTTTGTCTGGTGCATCACTACCCGACGGTTGCTCTGTGCTTTGTCCGCAGGCTACCAAGGAAATAGTTACAATCAGGAGCAATGCAATCAATAACGTTAATTTTTTCATTTCCCACTTCTCCTTTATAAATATTTTGACGGTATTCGCCCATTAGTTATTAAAATGAGCACTTTTATATATCGTTCCGTCTTTCATAACAAATGCCACATCCATCATTACGCTTATGTCATCCAATGGATTCCCTTTAACGGCGATGAGATCCGCTAGTTTACCCTCGGTTATTGTTCCAACACGTTTATCCCACTTCAAAAGTTCTGCGGCGTTTTTTGTAGCGGCTTGAAGTGCATGAGCCGGTTTCATTCCTGCGCCATTCACCATCCATACAAATTCTTCTGTCTGAGTTCCGTGGTATAAATATGGTGCGCCAACATCGGTGCCAAAAGCGATTTTTACTCCTTTTTGATACGCCATACCAATATTGTTCGTATGAACTTTCATAGCTGTCTGGGACTTCTTAATGACATTTGGTTTTATTTCACCTGGTTTCATGTTGGTTAGCATGCGGCGTTCAACGAGAAGGGTTGGCACCAGAAATGTGCCTGTTTTAACCATGAGCTCCGCGGTCTCTTCGTCCATAAAAGAGCCATGTTCAATTGAAGTTACCCCCGCTTTGATCGCTGATTGAATACCGTGAACACCGTGCGCATGTGTACAGGTTGTCATCCCTCTGAATTCCGCTACTTCAATAATCGCTCTCATTTCTTCGTACGTAAGTTCTTGCGCCCCCGGATCATCTCCTGGCGTCATAATTCCATAAGAAGACATAAATTTAATACAATCAGCACCATATTTGAAATTGAGGCGGGCAGCATTTCTCGCTTCATCTGCACCGCTGATAATCTGCCGCACATTGTTTCTACCTCGCGCAGAGAATTGAGGGCGGAAATGATTATCGCCGTGCCCGCCTGTTGCGTTGATCGTCACTCCACAAACCATCATCCGAGGTCCGTAAAACATCCCTTCATTGATGGCATCTCTTACCGCTACATCGGACCAGTCTGGACAGCAGCCCACATCTCTTAATGATGTAAAACCGCCCATCAAATCACCCTGAACATTTTTAATACCTTTGAGAGCAAATGTTCCAGGGGAAGTCGAGTACATATAATCATCAGAGAGTTCTGAAAATGTCCCATCGAATGCACAATGCGTATGGCAGTCAAATAATCCAGGCATGACAAAATATTCTGTCAAATCAATAACTTCATCAAAACCGATTCGGTCGTTTACTTGATTTATTGGGCTTAAACTTGTGATAACACCATCCTCAATAGCGACAGCCATATTGTCTTTCGGCTCTTCCGTTTCTGCCGTAAACAGCATTTTACTTAAAATTAATTTCTTCATTTACAACCTCTTTCAAACTGTTCGACTCTTTTCGTTAAGTATTTTGAGTAAAACCTCTCTAGACATAACTCAAATCTATTTGAAATAGATCAAGTCACCACCAAAATGGATAACGAATCACGGTTTCTCAGACTCGCTTCTTATTTCTCTAAGAAAGGCATATAAGCTGTATTTTGTTATATCTAAAAACTCACATACTCGAACACTTGAGTGTGTGATGAGAAATGCTCCCTTGCTTTCAAGGTATTCAACTGCGCGGTATTTTTCTTCTCGGCTCATTTCTGTCGGTATTTTACCGATGCGCTCAACACAAGATTCAAGATGTTTTTCCAAGATGGAGGGAATGTGCCCCGCCTCCGTTGAAGGGCTACCTTGATCTTCTAGTACATCAACCCAAGCAATCGCTTTTAGTGCTTGTTTGATCGTTGTTATATCAAAATTAATGCAGATTGCACCAACTATTTCACCTTTTTCATCCACAAAGGGAGTTGTAGAAGAATGCAAAATCTTATCCTGATACACATAGTTTTTAAAGACAGGATTTATCAAATAATCAATTTCAAAAAACTCGCGATAAAATGTGTCTGTGCTGACATCACCAACAGATCTTCCAGTCACATGACCATTTTCGATTTGAGTAATTTTCAACTCATCACCATCAAATTCATGTACTACAACCTCACAGTTGTTCCCAAACTGCAAGGCAATATTTTTAACCAAGCGAGATATAAATTCCTGGTCACAGATTAGTTTTGCCAAACGATTCTCCTTTCTCAGCACATCCGTCTTAGCATAATACAATCTATTTGTGAATAAATAATAACAAACAAATTGTTTGATTTCAAGCAAATTTTTAAACCGTTTTCCGATTCAAATGTATGTACGCCTATTAATTAAGTATACATATATGAACATTGTGCCAAATTTATATGATATCAGAATTAATTATTAAATAATCAAACTATTCGTTTGGATTCTAAGGACCACATCGTCTTGTATTTTAATAAATAATAGAATTGTTTGTTTTTCATTTATTTGAAAACAGAGCAAAAGTGAGAACAGAAAATACCTGATTAAGTGAATGATTAAGCTATCCTACTTTTCCAGTAAAGACTTCCGCTCTTTCCAGTCGGGCATGAGGGACGTAAGGAGGCTGTAGAATTGTTTGGAGTGGTTGGGGTGGACGAAGTGGCATAGTTCGTGCATCACGACGTATTCGATGCAGTGGGCCGGAGCTTCGAGGAGGCGTTTGTTGAGCGTGATGATACCTTTGCCGGTCTGGCAGGTGCCCCAGCGCGTTTTCATGTTCCGGATGCGAAAAGAAGGCTCCCGGACTCCGAAACGGCTGAACAACGGGGACAGTTCGCCCACAATTGCACGGAATATCGCTTCGCATTGCTGATCCAGAAAGCGGCTGATGAGCCGTCGTTTGGCGGCTATATCCTGTGTGTCCCTGACCGCCAGATTGATAAAAGTGCCGTCCGACGTAATGGCGTTTTTCGGCGCCTGCGAAACCCGAAGTGTCAGCGGGCGCCCCAGAATATAGAACATATCGCCGCTGACGAATTGTTTCGGTTGCGGTCTGTGCCGCGCGATTTCTTCGAACCTGCTGATAGCTTTGAAGACAAACGACGCTTTGCGGCGGACAAAAGCGTCTATCTCCGAAACGGGAACATGGCTGTTCGCGGAGACCGTAACGGAGCCGTCGCTTCGGATTCTCAAATTAAGGTTTTTAACTGATTTTCGTTCCAGCTGGTAGGTAATTGTTTTACCCTCTGAAATAACGCTCCGCGTCTTCGCGCTCCGCATCCGCTCAATACCCTCCCGCGCGTTCTTGTCATCACTTTCCCCATCCGCTCGGAATCGCCCTTCGGCGGTGTGTTTATTCATATGCGTGTGGGTTGCGCTCCGCATCCGCTCAGTTCCTCCCGCGAGTTCTTGTCATCACTGTCCCCATCCGCTGGGAATCGCCCTTCGGCGGCGTGTTTATCCATACAGGAAGTCAGGGCAGGTCATAAGAAACCATTCTGAATGAAGACGTTATTGGCGGCGCGGACAAGAGAGGCGAGAGAACTACCTTCATCGGATCATCTTCTTCACGTATTTCTCGATATCATCAAGCGTCCGCGCGCTGCCGGCGCCGGGGTAAGCATGCCATGCATACACGAGTCCGTCGTCTTCTGTTTTCAGAAAGGCCCATCGCATACCGTCTGCGATTCCGCACGGGGCGAGATCCGACTTCAGCAGGGTCACATTGTACATTTCCAAGACGGAGTCTTCACCATAAATCCACGGCATGAAGATCCCCTCCATCCCGATTTTGATTCCACGAATCACCCCTGTATCTTCCTGCTTTTCTCTGCCATCTGCGAAAACCGCACAGGGGAGGAGAACCTTTATCGGTTTGCCCTCCGGAATATCCCCCCGATAAACTTTCTTCACATCGATCGTCGCGACGCAGCGTGCCTCCTTATAATACTTAAAATCAATCAAAAGATTCGTGAGCTCACTCACAACACCGCGGAAAATATACATGTCTTTCATCGAAAACATTTCCTCTTCGGTCAGGTATTCCAGCAGTGGTTTCGACGACGCCTTATTCACTTCGTCAAGAAGCTGTTCCTCTGTCAGATAGCTCACTTTCGCGGTCGATCGGTTAGAAAGGTGAACCTCGCCGGTCGGTGTGACGGTTCGTTCCCGTCCTGGCAGAGGGAACAGCAGAGCCGCGCCGGCGATCAGGCAGAGACAGGCCGCGGCGGCCGCCCATTTTGCCCACGCGGGGCGGAATCGCTTCGGGGCTTGCGGAGCAGCTTCCGCGATGTATTTGTCGTCAATGTCCCCGATGATATTCAAAAGGCGTTTCTTTTTCATAAATCAATTCCTTCTTTCTCCAGAAATTCCTTGAGTTTTTTTCTTGTCCGGAACAGCGTGACGGTCACGTTGCTTTCGGTCAGATGGTACTCGCGCGCGATTTCCTTAACGGAACTCATATACCAGTAGCGCCGGACGAAGATGTTTCGTGTTACTACCGGAAGATCCGCAAGAAAGCGGTCGAGCAGTTCCCTGATGAAGATATCCTCCGCGGGGTCAGCGGACGACCTCGCATCCGGGATGCATTCCGCCAATTCGTCAAGGACAAGCGGCACCTGCCCGCGGCCGCGCCGCAGGGCGTGCGATTTTTCAAGTTTGTTCAGCGCCAGATGGCGCGTGATCTTCCCGAGGTACGTCTGCAATCG
>Ga0116174_10001986_pt1 | contig 18094 bp, 9 predicted proteins | sample AD_UKC087_MetaG_FD_89801 | JGI IMG/M metagenome (GOLD analysis project Ga0116174, IMG submission 89801) | Active sludge microbial communities of municipal wastewater-treating anaerobic digesters from USA - AD_UKC087_MetaG | ecosystem: Engineered > Bioreactor > Anaerobic > Digestate | place: USA...
AATAATTTTAAAAAACAACTTATATAAAAATCGCTTTCCTATTTTAACACCTTTGGATTAATTTGTAAACCCTTAATTTCTGGCTATAACCAAGCCCCAAATCTCCTTAAAACCAGCCCCGTGCAACACTTTGGCGCATTCTTGCATGGTGGCGCCGGTAGTATATACATCATCCACCAATACTAACCGCCGATCCAACATATGGTTATCCACCTGGCCGGCCAAAGAGAAATTACCGGAAATATTTTCTTGCCGCCGCCGACTATCCAATTCCACCTGCGGCGATAAAAAAATATCCCGCTTGAGCAAATACTCAATTTGATTTTTAAAATTCCTTTGTACCGATAGACAAATAAGTTCCGCCTGGTTAAAACCGCGAGCCAAAAACCTTTTTCTGGCCAAAGGTATCGGCACCAACACAAAATCCTCAGACCAAGCCGGAAAACGCAAAAAATAGTCAGCAATCAAACTATCAAATTCACCGGCTAAATCAACTATAAACCGATATTTTATAGCTTGAATTATTTTTTGGACCAGCTTATTATCATAATCCGCTACCACCCACAAACCAGCCAAGGTTGATTTGGTCCGACAATTCTCACATACCGCACCCGTCAAATTACGACGACGACACAGCGGACACTGACAAATATTTTTCGTCTTCAGTCTTAACCGACAAGCCGGACACAGCCAATCACCCTCCAGACTGCATCCCAAACACTGTTTAGGAAACAACCAGTCAACAACTGTTTGCCACCAAATCGACAAACTATTTCTCCCAATAGGCTTCATCGATTTTCCAATCATTTCCTGCTTTAACCAAATACAGAGTCAAATCCTGATAAAAAATTTCCGGATTAGCCGAATCACCCTGATAATGGAATCTTTGAGTGCTCACCGAAACCTTGGCCCGTGTTTCGGAAAATTCCAAAAACTCACTGGCCAAAGCGCGTGTATCATAACCTTCATAATCACCACTGCTCAGACGAGTTTCTGTCGTAAAATCATCCACCTGATTAATCATTTTACTGGTCATCAAACTTTTTAAGTCAGCCAAATTTTTATAGCCGCCCTGGTTGGAATAGCTACCATAACGTTCGGCAAAAAGAAAAGCTTGCTGTTTCAAATCCAGCGGGTATTGTTGTTCCGCTTCCAGTCTCTCCGTGCTCGGCATTGGCAATTGGGCGATTTGATCCAAAATTTCCTGACGGGGCTGATTAACATCAGCTAACGGCGTTTCCGGCAAACTTGCCGGCTCAGGCCGAAGTAGCCACCAGATTAATCCAACTGCCAACAAAACAACCAAGCCGATCAAAATAAAAGCAATTATAATTTTTTTTCTAGTATTCATAGAGCCATATATTATTTATAGAATTACCAACCGGTCTGGCCGCCGGCCAAGGCTTCCTCAAATTCTTTTTTGGATTGTTCAATTTCCAACAATTGCCGAGGGTCGGAAGTGATTAGTTGATCTTCAGAATAAGAAGCAACCACTTTGATGGCGGCATGTTTGGCGCCAGCAAAAAATATACCCTCACCTACGCCGCATTCCAAAAGCAAATATTTCTCACCTTCCGTCAACATAAAAGTTTTCTGAACCAAATCAATCGCCGATGGTGTTTGCTTCATTAATAATTGCAATGACGAATTATTAACAATGGCTTGACCATAAGCGGAAGTCAAGAAATCATTAACATCTTGGGTAATCGTGGTCACTCCCAAATAATATTTCCGGCAACGTTTAACTAAAGCAAAAATAAATTTAGCGCTATCTTCGCGTTGCATCAGCCACCAGGCCTCATCAACCACCAAAATTCTCTTTTTTAACTCGCTTCTGACCACATTCCAAATATAATTAATAATAGTATAAATGGAAATAGGCTTCAATTCATCTTCCAAGTCGCGAACGCTGAATACTACCAATTGATTTCTCATTTCTACATTGGTCTGATTGTTGAGCAAGCCGGAAAAGGTGCCAGCCGTATACTTTTTCAACCGTAAAGCAATCCCCTCCGCTCCCTCCATTCCCTCTAAAATTTCCTGCAAATCCTCCAAAACCGGCGGCTCTGTTCGGGACAAATCAACATCAGGAGTAATATCTTTCTTGGCATAAGTCTCCAGTAATGCCCGATCAACCAAGGAGTCCTCCTCGGGAGTGATATCGCCAATCATCAACCGCACCAGCCCCTTGACGGTAATAACGGCGCTTCTAATAATATCGGCCGGCTTGGAGTCGTCGCCGATGGATCGAGGTAAGTCAAAGGGATTGATTTTGCTCTCTGAATTAAGAGAAATATCAATATAGGTCCCCCCCACCGCGTCGCACAAATGTTTGTATTCTCGCTCCGGATCAATGATTATAATTTCCGTCCCGAACATTAAATGTCTTAATACTTCCAGCTTAATAGCATAAGATTTACCGGCGCCGGAAGTGGCAAACACCACCGTATTGGCATTTTGGAGAGAAAAACGATCAAATAAAATCAAGCTGTTGTTGTGACGATTAATACCGTAAAGAATACCGTCATCAGAAGTCAAATCGGAAGAAACAAAAGGAAATGAGCTGGCAGCCGGCGAACTGTTGACATTAAGCAACACCTACAGTTCATCAAACAGCAAGGGAAGAGTGGAATTAAATCCCTGTTCGGCTTGATAAAATACCCGCCTGGAAAAAACCAGGGTCGAACCCAAAATATTCTCCAATCTCTCCGAGATACGATCCAATTCTTCCAAGCGCTTGGCATAAAAAGTGATATAAACAGAAACTTGAAAAAAATGCTCCACCCCCTGAGTCAGGTCATCACGCAATTTTTCCATATCCCGCAACGCCGTCTCCCTAAGCGGATCACGAGGCGCCCCCTTTTCCGCGTCAGACATTAATTGAGCTTGCGTATTGCCGACTTTCTTTTTCAACTGCTTCAAAATGACCGATGAAGGAATCGGATAAAAATACAGCCCAATATCAGCAGTGATGTCCATATTGACAATCGGCGCAAACCAGCCCACGTTGATATAGCGCGGATATTCAATAACAAAAATTGTCCGGGCAAACAAACCGCCCAATTTAATATAAGAATTGAACACCTCCAAGGCGACCGGCGCAATCAGGTCCCGTACCGACACTACGCCTCGCCGATAAATTCTTTCTTCTTCAATGCTTTTTTTTGATTGTTCCAATTCCTTGACCTTGAGCTCTTTAATCTGTTCCCCGGTCAATTTCGGCTGATTATCAGGCACGGCTGAGGCAGCTGATTTTTGATTTAAATCTTTTGGTTCAAACATGAAATTATATTTATTCCTCTAAATTCAATTTATTAATATCAACCATTTTTTCATTTTTAGACACTTCCGGATTATAGGTATTATAATAAAGTTCAATTAAGGACTGGGTATCCAAAACCGAGGCCCGCAGGCCCATGCTAGCCAAACCGGACAACACTCTATCAATCCGGATAAACAAATCCTTGTGTCGCTTGGCGAATTCTTTTTGTTTTAAGTTGATAATTTTTGTCGGCGATAAAGCGTCACCGGTTCGCCGCCAAAAACTGCGCTTTTTATTGGAGACCGGGTCAAACGACACCACCACATAAAAACGCTTAGCCATAATATCGCCCAATTCCACCAACTCGGAGACATACTGCAAATATTCGGCCGTTTGCAGTCTTAATAATTCATTGGTCTGTGTCCGTTCCGAGGCTTTTATTTTTTCCAGATAGTCGTCCAAATCAAGTTGGCGCGACTGAATGACGATCTGCAAAGGAGCTTCCAAGGAATTTAAAAAAGAAATATAAGCGGCAAAAATGGCATTTTGCTCATCTTCCGATTTTAAGGCAAAATTAATACTGGAAACAATAATCACCGCCCGCAAGGTGCCATCTTTCATCACCACGCAATCATCCCGGATTTCGGCAATATTCAAATATTTCTGAGTTGAAGGGGTTTTTTTTGTCGCTTGTCGATCGGCCATAAAAATTAAAAAATATTATTAGTCTCCTGTTCACCGCGATAGACGCCGCCCGTATCCACAATCAGGGAGAGCTCGGACAACCGCGAGGAAGTGACCGGCTGACGAATAATCGTCTTGGGTAGTCTTTTTTTAATTTCATTATCATCTCTGATTCTGATTAATTCACTGTCAGAATATTGTTTACGCCAAACTTTCAATTTGGGACTTTTGAGGGTCGCAAAAAAATTAAGCAAGAAAAAATGAAACGGCTGACCGTTAATCTTAATAAAAGCCACTACCAAAGCTATGCCCAAAGTGAGCAAACCGGAAACAGCGAATAAAGAGAAATCGAAAATTTTATAAAAAATAAAAATTAATAAACCGGCCACCATCAGCTCAATAAATTGACGGACAGTGATCGGGCCGATAATCTTGTCTTCTACATCCAAAAATTGGGGAACGATAATTTGATCCATTGATTCCGATGTTAAATTTTTATATTGTCATATTGTTATCTTATCATCAATCATCCAAAAAGTTAACAATTTAACAATGTAACGGTTTCGCAATTTTATTATTTAATACCTGAGCTCCTTGTTTAATTCCATCACGGCGTTGAATTCTTCTAGTGACAAGGTCGGCTTGCCGGCGGCAAGCCGCTCGCTGATAATCGTCTCAATACTTTTGCCCTCCAGCATACTGGCCTGACCCAACAAACGATAAAATTTATTAACCTCGCTTTGATGCCAAGCCTCCACTCCCGCCAATTTTTTACCATAAGAATCCTCGGCCAGCAAGTTGATTTTTTCTTTTATTTCATTGGTCATGCCTCGTGGATCAGCGCCCAAGCGACGAAAATCAATCAGGGTCATGCCGGAAAGCTCTTCAATTGGCCCGACTAATTTAGGGGCGATTTTCACACCATCTAACGACGGTTTGCGATCGGCCGTCTTCTTTAAGAGCGGCGGCGCTGATACTTTAATTTGCCCGGCTGGCCGGGGCACTGGTTCAAACATCGGCGGTTCCGGCGATAAGGGCGCTTGCTGCGTTGCCGCTAGCGGCGGCCGAACCGGAACAATCGGTGGCTTAGCGCCAAAAGCAATTTGTTGCGACTTAACCATCAAATCATCATCACCGGGCAACTTTAATACCGGCAAGCCGTCTTCTTCCCTGATTTCCGGCAATAATTCTCTTTTGGTTGGTAGTGGTGAATTTGGTTTATCGGTCGTGGGGGCAACTGTCTGATCAACCTGGCCAACCGACTCAGGCGAAGCAACGGGCTGATCAAATGATTTCAATTTGCTCAAATCAAAATCAATCGCTGCCGCCTGCTCTTTTTGGGCCTTTTCTTTCAGACTCAATCTGGGACCACTTGGCGCCAACGGCTTAGACGCGGTAAAATCCAATTTCGACGCCGCTGTCGGCCTTAGTTGATTATTGGTCAACTGATTCTTGATTAATCTCAATAATACTTGGGCTTGTTCTTCAGCCAGGCCCATGCCCACCTTAGTATTGCGCTGTAAAACTTCCAAAGTTTCAATATCATCGCGCACCTGCTTAAGCCGAGCCGTAACAATATTTTCCAATCGCTTGGCCAATACCGCATCACCAATTCGATAACCGCTTTCTGCCACCAGCGCTTGGGCTAACGCTTCATAACTGTCTTGTTTATAATCATTAACTAGTGGCCGATAATAATTGACCTCCGCTTCATCAGCGGTGGAAAAAGTCAAGCTGGGGGACTTTTGATTGTCTGTCAGCGCTGGTCCAGTCGCCGGCAAATCAAAAGCCGGCTTAGGTGCCATTTCCGTTGCCAATTGCGACTTAGCCGTGTTGGCCAATAAAGACAACAAAACCCGGCTGATATCTTTGGCCGCTTCCGGCGCAACCCCTAAAGCGCCCAATAAATAATTTTCCAAATCGCTTGAGTCCAAATCATTAACCACCAAAGCAATAAAAACCATCGCCAATTTTAGGCGATATTTTTGTTCCAATTCATCAATTGTCGCTATTGTCTCCGGCGTAGAAAATCTGGCTTTCAGCGCCGGCGGCAACTGATTAAATTTTTTTAGACTATTATAATCCATCTATTGTCCCTTTAAATTAAATTTAATAACAAATTTAGCGTTTTTCTTTTTCTTCCGCCAGCGCTTTGCGCTCCAACTCAGTCAGTGGCGCCAAGTCCCAATTATTTTCCTGTCCGGCCGGCGCTGCCGCTTGGCGGCCTAGGCCGGACGACTGACTGCTAACTGTCTCAATCGGAATAATGCCCCATTTTTCCGGCGGCAGATTTTCCAAAGTCTGCGGGAAAAATTTCAGATTGCGATATAAAATTAATAATTTGGATAAAATCCTCTTTTCTTCAACTGACAAATTTCTAGTATTGGGAGAATTAGCCAAATATTGCGATAAAACAACATTAGTAAAAATACCGCTGCCGTTTACGCTAATAAAATCCTTAAGCCAATTGCCGATTGTTGGCTCAAAACTCTGACCGGAAACAGAAATATTTTTATCAGTTAATATATCTTTGTTTTCATAAAGCGCCTGTTCCAAATTGGTCTTAAACTTCATATCATCGTCAATTAATAATATCAACCGTTTGTTATAATCATCCAATAATTCCGCCAGCTCCGAAGACACTTGGTCCAAAAAATAAATCAATCCTTGGCGAAATACCTGAATACTGCTTGATTTTTCCTGTTCAGGAGGCAACTCCTTGAATTCAAAATTAAACAGATACTCATCTTTAACTGACGGAACAACTACATCGGGTTCATCTGCTTCTTGGCCTGATTTTTCCCTTTTGATTTCTTCTTTAATTTTACGGACATCATTAAGATAGTCTTCTGACCGACCACCCAATCTTTTAATCTCTTTAGCAATCTCCCCCTTAAAATAATCATCTGCCGCCAATAATCGCCGGCCCAAAATATCTAATGCCACTTTTTTCGCCGCTTCTGAATTTAATTGAAATCGCTTTTCTAACTCTATTGCTAACCTTGCTGGCTTAAGTTCATGTAAAAAAAGCTGATTGACCAATTCCTCGATTATAAGCTCATCATCATTAATTTGATGATTATTAATAATCTCCTCTTCTATTTTCCGACCATATTCAACCAAAAGAATATCTTGAACATCAAGGGGAAGTTTGTTTATTTTTTGAATAAAATTATCCGCCATCCGATTTTTTAATGCCAAATATTTTATTGAATTATCGAAAAATCATTGATTGATTTTAAATTCCAGCGCCTTCGCCAGTTGCCGTGCCAGTGCGAACCCGATGGAGTGTTGCTATCAATTCTTCACTCGCTTCCTGGTTCTTTTCCAAATTAGCCATAGTTCTACTTCCAATACTGGCAGCGGATGCCTCAACTATAGTAGTGAACCTATCCGATTGATCTCCCAAAACCGTTCTATTTTTGTCTTTATCAAAAACATCCATATCCAATTTTATCAAATCGTTAGCGGACATCCTTCTAAATTTGTTTTCTATGCCCCTTCTGACATCATCGCGGCGTTTCTTAATATCTTCCTCATTGAAAGCTTTTGCTAAATTATTAGTCAAATTAATCATTGACTGACGAATCGGAGTAAGCATCCCCTTAGCATCAACAACTCTTTCTTCTTTCTTAATTGCCGCCGCAAAACCCGATTCCAATCTGGCGGCATGCTTGGATGACATTTTGCCAATTTTTTTCATATGATTCATAAATTCCTCCGGAGTAAGCGCTTCCTGCAAGGCCTTAATCACATTATCATCTTTATAGGCATCGGCATTTAACACATCAAATGTGCCGTCTATTTTACGCTTGGCAAACTTTGCTCGGCCGGCCACAGTATCCAAATCATAATTTAAGTGGGCAAATTTCTTATCTACTGCATCGTTGAATTTCTTCAATAACACACTATTACCTTCTAATGACTCCTTGGCTTTTTTCACTTGATCCCTGTCTTCAAAAGCGTCTTTCATTGCCATGGCGATGGCAATGGCCTTTTGCTTGTCTTTATTTTTCTCATTTTTCAACAAGCTGGCCAACATCCCTTTGCCATAAGACATAAAATCTTTAGATATTTTTTCAATCCTTTCTGACTCCGCCATATCTTTGGCAGCACTGGCTTTGCCAACCGGTGAAGAATAATAACCGGCCAAATAATCTCTCATCAATTTCCCTCTAGGTTCTTTCGACTCATTAATATTGGCTCCGATATTTTTCTCTTCAATTTCCGCCTTTGACATCTCCACTACCTTGCCCCCATCATCAACAAATTCACCACTCTTATTTTTGCGATAATATTTACCATCCACTTCATGATATTCATAGTCCTTATCTTTTGAATCCATAAATCTACCATTTTCATCAAGACGATATTTTTTGCCGTCAATTTCCTTCATTCTATATTCCGTGCCATCTCTATCCGTATACTTGCCCTCCAAAGAATCCAGCGCTCTTTTTCGATTTGATTTTAAAAAACCGGATAATTTATTTATACCCCATGACACACCTGGACCGGCTAATCCACCGACTACCGTACCAACAGCCGTACCAAAAACAGGACCCCCTAATGCCGTTCCAATCACTGCTCCCGTGGCAGCGCCACCTCCCATTTTCTTTATCCCTCTGCCAACCTCGCTAAACTTTCCTCCCGAAGCATAATCTATGCCTTTGCCAACTCCAGCAGCCAATTGGCCGGCGCCCTTAGTGACATTCCAGGCCTTACGAGCTGGCAACATGGCCGCCCCCTTGCCCATTTTCTGCAAGGCCCCAATGCCCTTGCCTGCCCATTTACTGCCGGCGACACCGGCTTGCTGGCCCATGACCAAAGAACCGACTAATAAACCGATAATAATAGCAAAATTAAAAACTCCCTGTTCTGAACCTAAATCAGAAAAACTTAATTCGCGTTTTTCTCCATTAACTGATGTCTCCGGCTGACCAGGGATTGCTTGAAGACCTGGTACTTCAGTTTCATCACTCATCGCCGCAATGCTGTCTCTTTTGTCAACTATGTTAGCCATAGTAAATAAAGATAAATACAAGAAAAACACCATTACCGGCCCAACCACCAAATATTTAGCCATCATTGACCACCACTGGCCAGAGTATTGCTGGCCTTTGGGAAAAGTGCTCAAAAAAAACGCGGCCGGTGACAAAATCACCAAAAACCACAACATTACAATCCGATACACGAGCACAATCATAATGACCACTATCACTACCAGCGCCACCACCGAAACAATCAAAGCAAACAACATTGCCACAAGAACATTAAAAATATTGTATTCCTTCCCAGTCATACTGATAGCAATATCTCCAGCATTATAAGCGGCCGGTAAATTCATCGCTGCCAAAATAATCGCCTGGCCGTCTGCTTCAGCCAAAGGATTGGCAAAGCTCAGCATCACCACTTGGGCAAAATCAATCATTATACCGGCAAACATCTTGGAAAAATTAATCAATACGGCCATTACTAATAGTTTGGGTAACAAATTTTTGTAATGATAATTTGGCACCCCCAAAGCCGTGCCCACAGCAATCACCAACAAAACCACAATAAAAAAATTATTACAAATATCGCGGACAATAATCCAGCCCTGGGTGACTGCCGCCTGATTCAAAAAATCATTATATTTGGCAACCTTTAATAATACGCCGAGAACAAACGTTAAAAGCCAACCTAAAGCGGCGGATATATAAAAAAATATATTAGCCAATACCTCGATTAACTTGCTTGGGGCTTGGTTTCCAGTCCCACCATCAGCCCCCCAGGCCGCCTGGCCGATAACCAACCCTAACACTACGACCACGAGTGCCGTTACAATCAGCTTTTTATTTTTGAGAGAAAATAATTTCATTGACTAATTATTTTTTTTACTCCGTCTCTGGTCCCGGCCGGTCTATCGCCAATTGACCACCCTTACCGCTTAACCACCACCCAGCCATAAGTGTTTTGAATGGTTTTATCTTCGGGCCGATTGGGATCGCTGGTGCGCTTATAAATCCGCCAATTATCACGAACCGAAATATTAACTTTGACAATACAATAGCCGGACGGCACCAGATTATCGACTAGGCCATTATTATTAATATCAAATGCCGAGTAGCCGGCGGTCACATAATCCTTGTCACCATTACCGCAAAAAATAAAATTCGAATTTTTGTCTTTTTCCACCAAATCACCGTAATTATAATAATGATACAATTCAAAAGGATAGTCTTCGCTAACTCGGTCGCGCACTGCCACGCCGGAAACGTCCGAAACTGTTTCATCACCCCAATCAACCGCGTAAGAATTAAGCGGCAGTTGGTCCTGGTCAACATAAATATTAAAACTCAGCTTAACAGCGCCGCTTCGATTGAGCCAAACATTCTCAGCCGTCTTATCACCGGTGCTAAAGTCAACATTATTGATATATGGCTCAATATAACAATAAGCATTGGAACCGGCAATCCGGACATTATTTTGACACCTAGTAGGCGGTACTGTCCACTCCTTGCCGAATATTTTTTTATAAGCACCCTGACCGGAGTTGCTATCTCCGCCCGTCCACTCCCATTCCCAGTGACCATAGCTTTGGGCAAATAATTGTTTAATATCCTCTTTGTCATGAGCCAAACCAAACCTTGCCTGATAGGGAGGAGAATAATTAACCGTCCGCGGCGCTTCATAATAAAGCGGCTGCTTGCCATCATTGGTGGAGTCTTTACCGACTTGTTGACGGCTATCCCAGAAAAGCGGATTATCAATGGAATCGGCCGGCGCCACAATTGACCCAAACGGCTGATAATCAGCGCCATAACTGATTTTATCCTCCCAAACATTAGCGCCTACTTCTGCCATCTCCGCACTAACATTAATGTCAATTTGACTCTCTTCATTTTGCTCTTGGTTAATTATACCTTTAAGATCAACATTAAAAAAGTCTATTAATGTACTTAATATTCCGCTGCAACTATCTCCGATTGTGTCTGGATTGTTGTTCTCTAAAGTAAACGACGAGCCGGGAACCACCCTGGAATTCCAGGCTTTATTTTTGCCTGAGGGTGTCACTACCTGAACCACTTCAGTGCAATGCCGCACAGTCATTTTGGTTTTTAACTGTTGATAACTAAATAAATCTAAACTGCCGCCGCCAGTTATATAAGCGACCCCTATAATATCCCCGGCTATATCCGGATTGGGGTCGGTAAATTTTTTGGCCAGACTGGAATCTTGGTCAGTGATTACTCTCATCCCGTGGGCATTAAAACCAGCAAAAAATTCCCCAGATACTTCTAATAACGACCCCAACGGAATTTGCGTCAAAGTTCCAGTCACCATATTAGAGGCCACTGGCCAACCAACCGGCAAACCAATGCTCAAAGGCATCCCCTCCGCCATAAAGGTGGGAATAATATAGCCCCAGCCGCCCCAACGACTGTCCTGATGGCTATTACTGCTAATACTACTTATAAGATCATTCACCAGCCCGCCGGCCCCTCCTCCAATTTGTGGGTCACCTGCCAAGCTATCAAAACTATTTATAACCGCGGTAAGCTTTTCAATAAGATTTTGTAAAGCAGTAGCTAACAAACCAGGCTGAGTCGAAGGCATAAAAAAGATCACTCCAGGTGTTCCACCAGCAATATTAAATGAGACTCCACCGCCACCAACAAAAGCCGCATTTGGTCGCATTGTGCCGGTAATAAAATAACCTGCCAGAGCCGTACTATCCATTCCCAGACTAACACAAGTAGGACAAAATTCCGCTACATTAGGTTCACGAAAGAAAATACTATCAGCCTCACTAACCTCCAACTGCTGATATTCTATTTTACTTCCCGACCCGCCTACAAGAGAGGATAAGTTAAATTGACCGAAAAGAATATTACCCAACTGACTAAAAATATTGCTTAAGAAGTCACCGTCATCTTTCTCTCCAATTCTGAAAGAAAGATCTTTTTGGATTTCCTCGCTCTTAATACAATAATAAAGCGGAGTCCGATCCTGATAACCGCTGGAAATTTCATCCAGAGTTTCTCCGGCCAACAAATCAACCGGCCACCACTGGAGACAATTTTTAGGATTGCCAATGTCTCTGGTCAAACAATAGCCATTCCAACCATTATACACCCGACCGTCCAAAGTATATTTACAGGACAAAGAATCGCTCCGCGGATACAGCCGGCATTCGCGAGTAATCACTTCGTCATTTGACGCCCGTAAAGCCGGCTTAATGTCGATATTGTCAAACAATGACGACCCGGCAATATCACAAGTATTGTTCTGATCCAAGTCATCGCACTCATTATTATTATCTTCGTCCAACCAATTGATTAAACGCACCGACAGGGTGTAAGTATTGTTTGAGGTTGAGAAAAACCGAAAAACCTTCTGCCAGGGCAAGCTGGCGTCAATGGTCAAAAAGTCCCACACTTGCCAGCCATAATTAAGACTGGCTGAATTAGTTGATAAAAATCGGCACTGCGGACTGCTATTACATTCCGTATCATTAGTAATAATCCTTCCCTCCTTATCGTATTCTCTAACCATAATTTGCGCTTTGGCGCCTATAGTAGTCTTATCCCCAATCACAGTTTTATTCGGCCGCAAATCAAGCGTGTTAATCCAACCGGCTAAAATATATTTCGTATTCGGGTCGACATCAACTGTTTCTGATTCGGCCGAATAGACAGAATTGAGCCGTAAATAACTGGCGCCCTCCAAACGATACCGACGATCAGTTTCCACTTTGAATTTATAATCTTCCCAGCCCTTGCCATCAATACTGGCCACCAAGCTCCAACCCAAAGGATTGCCTTTAGCGCCATAAACACTGCCAAAATCGCCATTGCCGATACTAGCCGCTCCGCCTTCTTGAATCATCCGGAAGAACGGATAATAACCGTCAATTTTCTTTCCTTCGCCAAAATCCTTGCCTACTACCGAGTAGCCGGTCTTATAGCTATGTTGCGATTCATACATCAATGGTTCAAGCGAAGAATTGTCCACAACCATATTGACACACTCGCCTTTTTCGTTTATTTCATCGCACAAACCAAAGCCCAAGCATTGATCTTTGGTGGAGTCAAAACCCATCCCAGAGCTGTCACCGACGCCGCTTTTGCTATAGCTATTGCAATACAACCAGGAGGCGCATTCTCGATCGGGCTTAACTTTCAGAATCGTATCACTATCTTTAATTCTTGTTTTATCGCTGAAAACCGGCGTTTGAGGCGCCTGAGCCTTGCGCTGATTCCAATAAGTCTGGTCAGCATCAATGGTCAAATGGTCAACATTGCGTCCGCCGTCTTGTTCAAATTGCGCCCAACCAGAACTACTGGGCCCAGAAAGCCAAGCAAACGAGCCAAGAGCGCCATAATTAATACTACTGCGGTCATTAAACAGGACGCATCCGTTATTGTAGTCAACCAAACCATTACAACTGGAGCGGTCAACTGCCTGGGTTAGGGCGTAATAAACTCCCGTTTCAGTCAACCGGACCAATTTCCCTCCGTCGTTATCAACAACATTAACCGACAAAAGAACATTAAAGGTGGGCCGATCCTTTGACGGCAAGAAAAATCTGGCGCTGCCATACTTGTCTTCTGCTGGATAATGCAACTTAGCAACATCAACTAAATCGTTATAACCGTATGTAGTATTCCCATCGCCTCCGTCTTTAGCAAGTGTCTGCTTATTCAAGCTGGCGTCCGGAGAAAGAATAATTGAATCATTATAGGCGCTGTTATTGGAACTAAGTAGAGTAAGCTGAAGGCCCGAGAAAACATTATTGGGCGAAGAAATCGTGTATAAAGTGTTAGTTTTTAAAGTCAAGGTTTGGTGGTAAGTACAGGGAACCAGTTGTCCGTCCTTTTGGCACTGATAAACCCCCCAGCCATCAGGCGTGTCTTTTTTATCAACCTTGCCATCATTATTGGTGTCTTCCCGCCGAGTCAAGTCGGGATTGATGATTTCATTTTTATAAATCGCCGCCACCGGGTCAATAAACTCGCTACAACCGCTCTGAGCGGCGGGACAAGCGCCGACCCAACCCTGATAATCTTCATCAATTTCCAACGACCCTCTGACCTCTCCATCGGCATAGCTCTCAAAATCTGTTGTTCCTCCATAATTGATCACCGTCTGGAAATGCTCATAATAAGCCTGATAAGGATTATGCCAACCCCGCGGCTGAGTCGCTCCGATGGTCTGCAAAATAGACACTCCGTCGCATTCCCGATTGGTTCCTTGCACCACCCAGATATTGCTGGCTTCTTTGTATTCACAAATTTTATTGCCCGGATTTTTGAAATAAGAAGTGCTGCGCATGTTCGGATTTAAATATTCCTCACACCACAATTCATTGTGCCAACACAAGTCGCGGTCATAGCGATTGGGGTCGTTTTTTAAATAGACGGTTTCATAACCCACCACTTCGTCAAAAGCGGTGATTTGGGGCAAACCATAAGCGGTACAACCCTTATTATCGGCCAAACAATTATACTTGCTGTCATTAACCAAATAAACAATTCTATCCGCCGGTACGATCACGGCTGATTTATCATCCGGATGATAGGTTTTTCCGCGCCAATCATCGGTGTTATAAGTATCAATAAGCGCCTCACAGCCAACCGCGCCCAATCGGCATAATTTGTCAAATGATTTCAAATGCCAAGTTTGACCGGCCCGATCAGTATAAACGCTACAACCCAACATTTCACCCTTGTCTTCCCTGGTCGCATCAGCAGCCGAAGTGCCAGTACCATAAGGCTTTTGTAATATATTATCGCAAGCAAAGGGCGTAAACCAAGAATTTTCAATCAGATAAAAATTCTCTTTGATTTCCTTGAGCAACACATTATCGAGATAAATCGTCTCGCCGTTGGGAATGTTAATTTGGAGTGCCTGCTCAAAATAGCCATCACCCTCTCCCCAGTCAACAACCACCGGCCCCAACTCATAGCGTTGCCAATCTGGGCCAATACTCACTTCATCAGTCGTGGCAAAATAATAATCAGGATTTGAAGTACCAGAAAATTTAATATCTCCCAGCTTAAAAACCTGATCGCCCTTGGCCCAAAAGCTCAAAAGATAAGTTTTACCCTTGCCAATATATACCTGACGGGACAATTGGTTGCTGTTATTCTTCAATGACGAGCCGCCCGGATTATTGGCGGCAGGGCTTAAGGTGCCATTTTGCCAATTATCGACACCATTTTCAAAATCGTTGAACAGCACATTCCTGATATTATTGCCTCGATTACCCGAATATTGACGACAACCGACGAATTGGCTCGGACACGGCTGACCCTGATTGGGAATTGCCATATAAATACACTCGCTATAATCATTCCAATAACCACCCCTATTTCTGCAATCCGCCTCGGCAGTTACCTCATCCGGCTGAGTCATAGTGCGACGATAAGGATGACAATCATCAGAAATGGACACGGTTTTGGACATTAACCGCCAATCTGATTCGCCAGCCTGATTATAAAATTCGCGGCAATCCGGATTGGCCATAATGGCGATATTGTTACTCGGATTAGTCGGGTCAAAATAATAATAACCTGAGGCTTCTTGTCTCACACATAAGCCAAATTTATGAAGCTCATCTACAATCGGCTGATTTAGAACAGTGCTACTAGTCGGATCATTATTGCGTAAATAATTGAGATAAATATTGAGATTGCTGTAGCCGGTAGAGCCAAGCAAGTCAACTAAGGCGGCGTCATTAACGGCTGGATCGGCGCAACGATTAGCTCCATTAGCTTCAGCCGAATAAATCAAATTGGTGCAAGGCGCCTCTGACGACAAGCTGCCCGATTGACTCTTTTTGAACTGATAAACTTTGAGCTGATAGCCAGTGGTATCATCGCCCTCCCAAGTATAATAAGTCCCGGCGTCATTAGGACCGGCCGGCGCCGGTTTTTGACAGGCGCGCAACTGGCTGTAATACTCCCGCCCTTCGCCGCCTTTGGCCGCTTCGTCCAAATTGGTAAATTCGTCACAGCCGGCATATTTGGCCGAGCAATATTTGGGCCGCTCATTAGCAATGAATTGGACATAACGCCCGCTAGTGAAGTCGGTCTCTTCCTGCAAATAACTTTGATAACCCAAACACTCGGCCGGACAAATATCGGCCGAACTGGCCACTCCTGGCACGCCTGGATCGCCGTTTGTCGGCGTGTACAATTCACAGCCCACCTCACTCTTAAGACAGGGCCCGGAATAATCAACGCACTCGGCTTGACGATTGGCAAAAATATAATCCAAACCTTCCTGATTAACCGGCCATTGAATGCCGGCGGCGCTAAGATTACTATCATAACAATTATAATAATCCGGCGCTTTTTTAAGATAGGCCAACTGATTGGCCGGCTGACCCGATGGATCAAATGGCGTATATTCGGTCGGATAAGCTGTGTTATAAAGCACCTTTTCCAATTTAATATCATCAAAGTAAGCGGCGCTGGAACCGGAATAATTATTGCCTTGTTCAATGACCAATCGAATAACCGATATTTCTTCTCCGGTTTTTAAATCAATCGGGACATAAACTCGCTTCCATTGACCCGGATTATCTTTACCATAAACATCAGTCGAAATAGCGGATTGATTAACATAGACTTGCAGTTTAAACTTGCCCTCAGCCGGGTTGTCGGAATAAATCCAACCCGACAAAATATAGCGGCCAACGTCTTTAGGCCGAAGTTCAACCGGTATAATATTCTTAACGACGCAATAAGTTGGATTAGAACTGGAGTATGGTCCCGCCTCCAACTTAAGAGAATATTTACCACTATGAACAATTTGCTCACTTAATTCCATAGCCTGACAAACGCCCGTACTTAAAGAGCCGTCATCACCCCAAGCATCAGGCCATCCGTCAGATTCCTGATCAATCTCAAAACCGCTGTTAAAAATCAAGTTGCTGCCCTCCCCCTCTTTCAGCCGAATAAACTGGCTGCAGCCGGCATCCTGACTGGCGCAAGCTTGGACATCGCGGTCAAAATAAATCTCTTGGCTGTTGTTGGGCTGTAACTTACCGCTAGTCAGCCAAACCGCCTCAGTAGTCAGACAATTGCCTTTAATTTTTTGTAAACTAAAATTATCAAAATAAACTGTCCCACTTGTGCCGGGATTGGTAATAATTTTGATTTCTACTTTATCTGTATTGCCAATTTCAATATTATCCACAGTGTAAGTCTGCCAGCCAGTCCCTAAATCACTCAATTTCAAATTAAGCCCGCGAGAAAATTCTTTATTATAGACATCCCGATAATAGACCAGCGCCGTGACTGAGCCACTGCCACTACCTTGGGCATGGAAAGAAAAGGTATATTTTTCTTCCGCTTCCACCTTTATTTCGGTCAAACTGGAAATTATTTCTGTCGTATTATTTAAAGAAAAAGATTTCAGGGCGTTATTGGGATTGCCTGCGCCCAGAGCGCAAGAATGGCCATTGTTGACACTTTGATAACCCTCATCCCAGTTGGCGGCATCCCAACTGGTACAATTGGCAAAATCAGCATTACTACCAGCCAAAACATTATCGCCTTCAACGCAGCCGCCGGAAACTGTCGCCCGACACTTATAACCGTCAACCGGAATATTACAGCTGGCGCCGACAAAAGAACAGCCACCCTCTTGGGTACAGGGGGAACCCAAAATAATCCGATTATTAGTGCTGGTGCTCATCCATTGGGGCACTCGCCAAGCCGAGTTATCCAACACAGTCACGGGCGTATCAACAGTAACCGGCGACCAAACCAATTCTTCCGCCCCATGTTGCCAATCGCGACTAACCGGATTAAACAAAGCGCTATACCACCGACAACCAACGCTATCAATATTGCAGTGGCTATAATCCAAGGAGTTGGCCAAATAAGACGCTGTCCCGCCTTGCCGGTCTTGGAAAGATTGGCAAGAATTATACCGGGCGTTGCAGGTCTGAGTGCCAAAATTCCAAATCATTCTTTCATCAGTACAATAACCATAAGCCAAGCACTTGCCGGTTTCGGCTTCCTCCCTTAAGCATTGCTGTTCGTCAGCGCAATAACCGCTGTCACGATTAATATCGGCACTATTAATATCGGCTGTGGCCTTTTCCGGACCATAGCCGACTCGGCGGCAAAACACTTCCGGCGCTTTTAAGACCCA
>Ga0116174_10001992_pt1 | contig 18063 bp, 31 predicted proteins | sample AD_UKC087_MetaG_FD_89801 | JGI IMG/M metagenome (GOLD analysis project Ga0116174, IMG submission 89801) | Active sludge microbial communities of municipal wastewater-treating anaerobic digesters from USA - AD_UKC087_MetaG | ecosystem: Engineered > Bioreactor > Anaerobic > Digestate | place: USA...
ATGGTGAAAAAATCATGAAATTCAGATCAGTGAAGAAATATCTCAAGAAACAGCTCCGCGCCCTGGAATGCGGTGCAAGCGACAAAGCCGGCTGCGAAATCGCCTGCTGTATCGACTGCACTGACATCTGCGGCCAGGTCTGTAGACATGCCTATCAATACAAATTGAATCACATGACCGACTGCCGCCATCTGCGCGTGCGCGAAGCCCTGCAACTCGTTGCCCGCCTGCAAAAAATCAGAAAGGAAAGCAACCGATGAACGCCTTCGAGAAAATCTGCAATCTGCAAAGTATGACAGCTGAAATCAGGGCCAGAATGATGGGCAGCCTGTTCCAGTTCGAAGACTCGCGAGACGGTCGGACTGACCTGGCTCTCGATATCGTCGCCGGCTACCTGCAGCAGGCTTCCGAAGATGCCTGCGCTATGGCCGAGGCCATGTGCGGCCGATTTACAACGCTGCATGAAATGGCGTTGCTGACCGAGCAGTCTGAGCGCAGTTTTAATGAATTTATGCGGGCTTTTGCATTATGGAAAGAACGCCTGCATTGATTCTATGCCGGCCCTGGCGGCGGAAAATTGCCGCGTCAGTCTGCCATCTCAAGCAGCTGCATGCCAGGGTCTTACTCGCCAGAGGCGAAATGCGCCACTGGATATGGAAATGTTGCGACTGCCCCACCGGGCAGGAAATTGAAAGGAGATACAAACAAATGGCCAGAACGAAAGTTGAAGTGAATCGCGAAATCCCCAAAACCCGCCAGGAACTGGTTGATCAGATTGCCGAGCTGGGCCGTCAGGAACGCCTGCGCAGCAAGATCGAAAACGAGATGAACGAAGCAATCACAAAGCTCAAAAAACGCTACGAGGAAGAAGCGGAGCCATGCAACCAGAAAATAAAGGCGATCGTCGCCGGGGTTGAGGCTTATTGCGAAGTCCATCGCGATGAGCTGACTGACGGCGGAAAAACCAAAACCGTCTCGTTACCATCAGGCACACTTTCATGGCGCAAATGCCCGCCTTCCTGCCGAATCACCAAACCAGACGAAGTCATTGCTCTGTTGAAGAAAAAGGGACTTTCACGCTTCATCAGAGTCAAGGAAGAAGTCAGCAAAGACCTGATTCTGTCTGAACCGGCAGCAGTTGCCACCCTGAAAGGCATCACCATTATCAACGAAAAAGAAGAGCTCGCCATCGAACCGTTCGAGGTGAAACTGGAGGCTGTGGCATAGCGAAACAGGGCTTCGGCCCTGTAGTCGGAACGCGATGGTTCCGGCCTGACGAGCAGTCAGCCACGAATGAGGAGCAAATATGACCGAAAGCATTCAGGACATAATCGCGAGGCTCAAAACCAAGCAGAAGGCCTGGTGGAAACACCTGGCGGGCGAAGGCTATCACGTTTGCCAATGCTGTCGTAAGCGGCCGGTAAGCAAAGACAAGGCTCTCTGCGCTTTCTGCCTCGATGCAAAGCGCAAGAATCCATGGTTTAAACCTGAACAGCCAGCGAAGCCGACCGTATCTGGCACGCCCAATCTGCGCCTGCTGCCCAAGCCAGACAAGGAGCAACCAGATGACAACAAATGACAGCCCGGAACAAAGACGCAAAGACCTGGCCATGATTCACCTGGCTAAAAAGGAACTCGGCCTCGATGACGACATGTATCGCGACATTCTGAAACAGTGCTGCGGCGTCGAATCGTCTGCCGAACTCGACCAGCCTAATCGGCGCAAGCTTCTGGCCTTTTTCCGTGGTCGCGGCTGGGGCCGGAAAGATCACCGCCAGAATCGGCCTAAAAACATGAATGTGCCCGATCGCAGCCGACTGCTGAAAAAGATTGAAGCACTTTTGACTGAAGCCCGCCGGCCCTGGTCTTATGCCGACGGGATTGCGAAAAAAATCTGCAAAGTCGATTCGCTGACGTTCTGCAAACCGGAACATCTTTCAAAGATTATTGTTGCGCTTGTGCTCGACGCAAAGCGTAACGGCCGTGCGGCCTGACTGAGAAAGGAGTCTGATTATGGGAAAGCCCGTGGTTGAATTGCCGGAGATTTGTCTTGTAATTGCTGAAAACATCGGCGCACAGCTTGAGGCTGACGGTATTTCTACCGAGCGGGCTGCTGCCATGGCCTTAAATGCCGCAAAAACCGTGATGCAGACTTTTGGCGGTGAAGACCTTTATATCCCCAAAGGCACCAGAGCTGAATTCAGTAGGCGCGATCGCGAAATAGTGGCATTGCTTCCGCATCTGAAAATGCGCGAAATCTGTGCCAGATACAACATCACCCTGCGCCGACTTTATCAGATTATCCATTCAGTTTACGACGGCGTCGAAAAACCGACTCAGCTCGATCTGTTCGGTGCCGGTGAATAATCATGTCGGTCGAAATTGAAAAGACTACCGAAGCGCGGCAATACACGGTGTTTCTCGTGGTTAACGAATATCTGTCGGCAACCTTGAGGGGCAACCGTGAAGAAATCGAAAAAGCCTGGAAGGCATTGATAAAAATGCAGGAGAGTGACAAATGACCCGCGAAGAGATTATCGCAAGATTCGAAAAATACGATTTCCGTGACTCACAGGGCCACCCCCTGATTAATTGCCTCGACTTCCAGATGCTGATCGACCAGGCAATTACTGACGCCGACCAGGTTAAACAGCTTGAGCGACATATCTGTAGAGGCAAGCCCCATGCAACACCTGATGGAAATTGAAGCCGTTCGCGACCTGGTGGCAAATGCTCCAACCCCTTCAGAGGCCGTCGAAGCCGTAGAAAATTACCTGGTCAAAAACCGCGACGCACCCGAAGCCCTTCACGCCACAGTCTGGCTTCTGGTTATCAATCAGTTTCGCTTAAAGCTTGGATTCAAGGAGAAAATATGATGCTGCCGTATGTTTGTAATGATTGTGGTTGTGAGTTTATGAGTCCGTTGCCAATAGATGCCCCATGCCCTGATTGCGGCTCTGAAAATACCGAAGTTGCTGATTGAGACAGATGATTTGACTATGAAGAAGCCGGCTTAATCGCCGGCTTTTTTTGTTGGTTTCTTTTTCTTCTTTTTCTTCGAGCCAATAAATTTTTGTGTTATAGCCGCAAGAGTTGCGTTTCCCTCGCTCTTGCCAGTCACAATGGTGGTCAGTGCTCCCCCTAGAAATGCAACAGAGAGAACTATTGCGGCGTTTTCCAGTCTGCAGTAACCAAGATAGCTTATAACCAACAACATCAAACCGCCGACAAGAGATGATTTAAGTTGTCCTGATCTGGTAATCTCGGCCTTGTCTTTTGCGGCTTTGTCTATGATTTCAAGCTCTTTGGTCTCGCTGGTTATGCGATGTTCCTGCTCTTTTTGAGCCATGTTAAATATAATGGCGGCAGCGCCGGGATGAATCTCATCGTATTTTTGTAAAATGGCAGGATGTGGAATCGGGCCGACATGAGTTTGACTCAGAACATAACCCTGCTGTGGCGGTGCTGGCGGTTTCGGCGGAGCCGGGGGCGGATGATTGTTTTGGTTTTTGCTCATTTCTCTTCTTTTTGCCCGCGCAAATGCTCTCGCTTTGTTCATCGAAAATGAGGTTCGTTTATTTCCTGCTCTTTTCGAAACTGAGCAATGGCAATTTCAAAATCTCTGCCGATGGCTTCCCAGTCGGACTTAAGCGCATCCAGATCGCTTCTTTCGTCTAATATGTCAATTACAGGATCAAAAGATTGCCCAAACAGATCAAAAGCACTGGCGGCACCCTGCCAAAAACCAAATCTAGCCAGAATCTTCGGTGTGCGTCTGAACATTTTTTATCTCCTTGACCAGAGTCTAATCCGAGCGTCATACAAAGTCAACCAAAACAGGACACATGGTTTGACTATAGCTATCGGCGCCGGTTGGTTAATACTGAAGTGCTTCACCTGTTTGCCGAGCTTCCTGATTGTTATTTTCAAGCTATCAGGAGGTGACAATATAGCAAGCAGGAAAACGTCTGACCTGCACCCAAAGCTGCAGCCGCTGGCGGATGAGTTTGTCAAACGCTGCAAGGCTGAAGGCGTAGACGCTCTGATCTACATGACCTACCGCTCGGACGCCGAGCAGGATGATCTGTATGCACTCGGGCGCACCAAGCCTGGCAAAATCGTGACCAAAGTGCCTGGCGGGCGCAGCGACCATAATCATACCGAGGACGGCAAGCCGGCGTCTCTGGCTTTCGATGCCGTGCCACAACGCCTGATCGACGGCCGGAAAGTTCCGGTCTGGAACGACCCGGCGCTGTGGGCAAAAATGGGCGAAATCGCGGCCGAAGTCGGCCTTCTGTGGGGCGGCAACTGGAAAAAGTTCGTCGATAAACCCCATTTCTACATCAAACTTTGAGGAGATAACCCATGTCTGAATATCTTACCCCGGCCAACGTGGCCATTGTGATTTCGCTGCTCACGTCGATCTACGCAATTCTGCGCACGATCGCGCCGAAAACGAAAACGACCATCGATGACGATATCGTCGCTTTTGTCGACAGAGCCCGCCCCTGGGTGCGCGATTTTTCCGGCCCGATCTGGGCGCTGGTCGAACAGATGCAGAAAGCCGGCAAGATCGACAAACTCAACAAATACGGCGAATACATGTCTATTCTGCGCGAGGCGTTCAAAGATGCTTTCGGTCGCGAACTTCCTGAGGCCCTTGAGACCGACGCCAAACTTATGGCACAGGGCTTGAGCGCCGCCGACAAACTGGCAAAGGTTGAAACCGTAAACCCTACGTCGGGCCTGGGCGCGGTGAAGTGACCGTCCAGGCTGACAGTAAAAGTGTCAGTCTTGGTCTGAAGGCAAGGCATATCTTCGCCGACCTCAAAGTCGGCAAAGGCCAGAAGCCTGAATTCCAGGTCGGCACCAGCTTCAAATTCTAAATCAGGAGAACACAACCATGGAAATCCATCAAATCATCCCAATCATCGTAACTCTTGGCCTGGCCTGGTCGGGTTTCCTGGTTGGCGTTATCCGCTGGCTGCAGAGCAAAAACGAAGAGGCGCTTTCGCGGCGCCTCGATGCCATCGAGAAAAGCATCGCCGAAATAAGGGCCGATTGGGCTGGAATGCCCAGAAGTTACGTTTTAAAAGACGACTGCCGCCGCCAGGAAGACCAGGTTCTTTCTGCCCTGGCCATGATCAACCGAAAGCTCGACGAACTCGCGAAAGAGGTTAAAAAGTAATGCTTGAAACCGACGAAATCAAACTGGCCGAAATTCAGACTGTCCGCCGGCAGATTCTGCGCCTGCTTCACGCCACAAGCACTGTCGGAGCCAATGAAAAGACGCTGCTGACTGCGCTTCAGTGCGCCGGTTACCCGGTTCTTGGTCACGAAATCAGGAAGCATCTTGAATACCTCGACAACCTCAAAGCAATCGAAATTCTCGATCGCGATCGCGCTACCTGGTCGGCCAAAATCCTTCCCTATGGCGTCGATATTGTCGAATATGCTGTCAAGGCCCCGCCGGGCATTGCAAAGGATTAAAGCATGCCAGCACGCAGCGCTGTAACAACTCTGCCGACAGAGGTTAAAGAATGGCTCGATAAATGCCTGGTTGAATCTGATTTTTCAGGTTACGAGGCGCTTTCGGCGGCTCTTGCCGAAAAGGGCTTCCAGATCAGTAAAAGCAGCCTGCACCGCTATGGCTCAGAGTTTGAAAAGTCGCTGCAGGCAATCAAGATGTCGACAGAAATGGCGAAGGCCGTAGTCGACGCCTGCCCCGATGACGCCAACAACTTTGGCGAAGCTCTGACCAGGCTGGTGCAGCAAAAGTCATTTGAAGTGCTGACCAAAATGGAAGTCGACCCGAAAAAGGTAAAGCTTACCGACATCGGCAAAATGGTCAGCGTCGTCAACAAAACCTCGATCGATATCAAGAAATACGCCGCCGAAGTTAAGGCCAGAACCATTCAGGCTGCCGAGGCGGTTGAAAAGGTCGCCAAAAAGAGCGGCCTTTCGGATGAAGCGGTTCAGATGATCCGCAGCAAAATTCTGGGAATAGCGGAATGACGGCACCAGCTGTATTACTTGGTTACCAGCAACGATGGATTGCGGATAAATCGCCTGTGCGGGTTATCCGCAAATCACGTCGTATCGGTCTTTCGTGGGGCCAGGCGGCTGAGTCGGCTTTGACCGCTGCCGCCGCTTCCGGCATGGATTCCTGGTATATCGGCTACAATAAAGACATGTCCCAGGAATTCATCAGAGATGTCGCTTTCTGGGCCAAGAACTACAACCTGGCTGCCGGCGAGATCGAAGAAATCGCCATTGATGACGAAGACAAAGATATTCTTACCTTCCGCATCACCTTTGCATCAGGCAAACGTGTAAACGCCCTTTCATCGCGGCCCTCGAACCTGCGCGGCAAGCAGGGTCTGATCATCATCGACGAAGCCGCGTTTCACGACGACCTCGAAGGTCTTATCAAAGCGGCCATGGCAATGCTGATCTGGGGCGGCCGGGTCTGCATCATTTCGACCCATGACGGTGAAGACAATCCGTTCAACGAGTTATGCAAGGCGATTGAAGAGGGCAAGCTTAAATACAGCCTGCATACCGTAACCTTTGACGATGCTCTGGCCGATGGCCTTTATAAGCGCATCTGCCTGAAAATGGGCGTCGAATGGACAAAAGAGAAAGAGGTTGCCTGGCGAAAAGAGATCATCGAATTTTACGGCGACGGAGCCGACGAAGAACTTTTCTGCATCCCGAACAGGGGAAGTGGCCTGTATTTCTCGAACGTGCTGCTTGAGTCGGTGATGCAGCCAGGCATTCCGGTTTTCCGCCTTTCATTCAAAGACGAATTTACCGTGCGGCCGGAAGAAGAAAGAACCCTTGCCTGCCAGATCTGGTGGAAAGCAAACATCGAACCGGTTATCAATGCCCTGAAGAGCAATTCCAGGGGCCGGATTCTTTCATATTACGGCTTTGACTTTGCCAGGTCTGGCGACTTGTCAGTGTTTGTGCCGCTTACTGTCGAAAACCTGCTGCGCAAAACGCCTTTCATTATCGAAATGAAGAACGTGCCTTTCACACAGCAGCGTGAAATACTTTTTTACACGGTCGATGCGCTTCCGAATTTTATGTTCGGCGCTCACGACGCCAGAGGCAACGGCCAGTATCTCGCCGAAGTTTCAATGCAGCGATATGGCCAGGCACGCATTGCGCAGGTAATGCTTTCGCAGCAATGGTATGGCGAAAACATGCCGAAATACAAAAGCGCCCTGGAAGACCGTCAGATAATTGTTACCGATGACCCTGACATCAAAGCCGACCACAGGATGGTTAAGACTGAAAAGGGTATTCCGAAAGTGCCGGAAGGTGCTAACCGAAAAGGCGTGAATGGCGAGAAGCGCCATGGTGACGGCGCGATCGGCTATTGTCTCGCATGGTTTGCAACCCTGCAGGAATCGGTCGTGATCGAGTTTGAAAGCATAAGGCCGCGTGAGTCCACCAGGGCCGGGCTGGCTGATTTTATTGGAGGCTGATATGGCAAAGAAAAAGAAAGACCAGGCAAAAACCTTACCCCAGAATCTGACTGTCGAAATCGCCTCCGCCCGCGACGAGATACCGCTTTTCGGTGGCGTCTTTCCGAACCCTGACAAGGTTATTCAGGCCCGTGGCGGCGCCAAGGGTCTTGAGATTTATGAAGACCTCGAAAGCGACGCGCACGTCAGAACCGTCCTCGACAAACGCAAGCGTGCCGTAACGGCCCGCGAATGGATTGTTAACGAAGCCGACAATTCGCCGGAAGCCGACGCCGCTGCCGAGCTGCTGCGAAAACATATTTCCAAACTGAACTTTGACCGGGTGACCAAGGGCTTTCTCGACGGAATCAACAAAGGCTTTTCGGTCGGCGAAGTCATGTGGGCGGTCGACGAAGAAGACGGCAGTATCAGACCTGCCGAAATCCGCTTTCGTAAGCAGCAGCGCTTCACATTCACCATCGGCGAGCAGGGTTATGAGCTGCGCCTGTTGACGACCGCCGACCCGTTCAAGGGCGAAGCCCTGCCAGAACGCAAGTTCATCAAGTTTACTTTCGACGAACGCTACGAAAATCCATACGGTTTCGCACTTGGAAACAGTCTGTTCTGGCCGGTATTCTTCAAGCGCAAAGGCATAACCTTCTGGCTGGTTTTCTGTGATAAATACGGCACACCCACAACAATCGGCAAATACCCGGCTTCCGCATCGAGCGATGAGCGCAGAATTCTGCGTGAAGCTCTTGAAGCTATCGCCAACGATTCGGGCATAACCGTGCCAGGGCATGGAAGTCTCACTTCTCGAAGCGGCCCGCAGCGGTATCGATACTTACGAAAAGCTTGTCAGATACATGGACGAGCAGATTTCTGAAGTTGTCCTGGGCGAAACCGGAACGACGAACCAGAGTGGCACCGGCGGCAGCAACGCCCGTGACCAGGTTGGCAACGAAGTGCGGCTTGAGACAGCAAAATCTGACGCTGACGCGCTTTGCGAAGTTTTAAATAACACCCTGGTTAAATGGATAATCGACCTGAACATGCCGGGCGCACCTTACCCGCAGTTGTGGCGCAATTTCGAAGAACCTGAAGATCTTACCCGGAAAGCTGACCGCGACACCAAACTCGGCCAGGCCGGGGTTAAGTTCAAGAAGGGCTATTTCATGCGCGAATACAACCTGCAGGAAGATGATTTCGACCTGGTTGATACAACCCCAACCGATCAGCCACCACCGGGCCGTCCGATGAATTTTGCCTTAAACCCCGAGCAGATTGCTGCAGACGTCAGAAAAGCACTCGGCATGCCGGCACCTGAAGAGGCAAAAGCCGTCAGAACGCGTGCTGCAGTCGAAAATCTGATCGATGATCTTAACCCTGCAGAATTGCAGAAACAGGCCGAAGGCATGTTGGCCCCGATCATCAAGCTGATCGAGAATGGCCAGAGTTACGAACAGATCATGGCTGACCTGGTTGAAACTTATGACGGCCTGTCATTCGATGCGCTTACAGAAATGCTTGAACGGGCATATTTTGTTGCCGCCGTCTGGGGGCGCCTGAATGCCAGATGATGCCGCAATTTTAAAAGCGGCCTTCAACCTGCCGCCCGAAGATGCGATTAAATACTTTGAGCAAAAAGGCTACAAAGTTAGCTTCGACTGGCACGAAATGAAACGCGAAGCCCATACCCGCGCCTTCACTGTCGCCGGGGTTACCGGTCTTGATGTGCTTGTCGATATTCGCAAGGCAGTTGAAAAGGCACAACAGACCGGCCAGAGTCTCGAAAGCTTCAAGAAGGAGCTGCAGCCACTGCTTGAGAAAAAAGGCTGGTGGGGCAAAAAGATCATCGACCGCCCTGACGGCACGCAGAAAGAGGTTGATCTTTCCGCGCCCTGGCGACTGCGAACCATCTACCAGACCAACATGCGCACCGCTGCCATGGCCGGCCAATACAAAGGCATGAAAGATGCCGCAGACGTGATGCCATACTGGCGTTATGTCGCTGTCATGGACGGCAGAACCCGCGACGAACACCGCTTGCTGCACGGCAAAGTTTTGCCACATGACGACCCGTTCTGGGATAAATACTACCCGCCCAACGGCTGGGGCTGCCGCTGCACAGTTACCGCCATGACCGCCGGGCAGCTCAAGCGCAAAGGCATCAAGATCAGCGACGGCGATGCAATGAAAGGTCTCATAAGTCACACGGTTCCGGACGGCTGGGATTATAATCCCGGCAAAGACGCCTGGCTGCCGGAGCCAAAGAATTACCCGGCCTGGGCAAAAGAAAAGGTTGAAACCATTGTCACCAGGGCGCAGACCTTCGATAACCAGGTAAGCTTTGTCAGCAAAGTCGATCCTGCCGATCGAGGCGCGGTTGAACAAACTTTGATCAAACATGAAAAAGAACTTGCCGGGCTGGATCACGAAGCCGCCGTTGTTGTTGCCAGATCAGGCGATGTTTACCGCATTGATGGCAAAAAAGATTTAGTCAAACCAGATGTCCTCGGCGACGATTTGAATGGCGCTTCTGTTACTCACAATCACCCGCGCTCAGAAACTCAGAACACTTTCAGTTCTCTTGACCTGGAGCTGTTTTCTAAACACGGCCTTGAAATTCTCAGGGGAATTGACGATAATTTCATCTACGAGCTGATCAAAAACGGAAAAATCGTTGACGACGCCGATTTGCTTGAAAACATTGATACCAGGCTGCTGATTCAAAACCCGGATCTCTACGAACATCTTGAGGTTGCAAGGAAAGCTTTGGCTGGTGGCTTCGGCTACAGGAGACGCAAAAGATGAGTCAAAAACAGTTTCAGGAAGAATTCCTTCGAATTCTGGATGAATCGATTGCCGAGTCCGACGCGTTGGCCAAGAAATATCTCAAGGACGGCATGGACAGTCACCCGGCCGAATTCAAAGCGATTCGCGACAAACATTACAAACGTGTCCAGGAACTTTGCCTGAAACATGGCGTCAAGCCGGAAGAAGTGAAAAACGAATAATGATTGAACTGGAATTTGATAACAGCCAGGTGAAGCAGCTGCTGAATGCGGTGGTCAGAAACATGACCAATCCGCAGCCGGCCCTGCATAGAATCGGCGAAGTCAGCAAAGCAGGCATCAAAGATAACTTTGAAGAAGGCGGCGCCTATTCGTCGCCAGATAGCCTCATCGGCGGCAGCAAGAAATGGAAACCCCTTTCGCCGGTCACCAAAAAGATCAAGGCACGCCAGGGCAAAAAAGGCCCGTATCAGATTCTGGTCGATTCTGCCAGGCTGCGCGATTCAATCAACTCGAAGACTGATAAAGAATCGGTCGAGATCGGCACCAACGTCGAATACGCCGCCACGCAACACTTTGGCGCAAAAAAAGGCGAATTCGGCATTCATGACGTTTTGATCAAAGCCCATATTCGCAACATCCAGAATTATTTTGTGTTTAACTCAAAATATAGCAGCTCTGGGCGCACTATTAAGGGGAGTCGCGGTAAGTCGCTGGGCGGGTCAGCGATAAGAGGGAGAGGCGGTAAAACGGCTGTTGCCATAAAAGCGCATCAGCGTCGTGTGCCCATACCATTTGGCGACATTCCAGCCAGGCCGTTCATGACCATTCACCCGACGACGCTGGAAGATATGGTCGAAATTTTATCGAAGTTTATCCTGGCAGAAAAATAGCTTCGCAAAATACGGCGAATTTAAAACGTTTTTCGTTTTCGACGACTCTAACTACCAAAAATTAATCCCGATTAAAAATAGGCACGTTTCCGGCGAAATGCCGGGGTGTTTTTAGAGCCATCAAAAACCCGCCAGTAAATAACGATTTTTTAATATCGTTGATTTACTGAAGGGCTTCACCTGTTTCGCACGCTTCCAGACCGGTATTTTGGTCATATCGATCAAACTTAACCAAAATCTGGAGGCGTTGATGAAAGAAAAAATGTTCCGTCTGTTGCCGCTGCTTGCGGCTCTCGCGTTCTGTATCGCTGTGGCTGCAATTGCCGGGGAAACCAGATTCTTCATTCCTGACGGCCAGCGCACCACCAGCACCGACTATGTTGTGCCGGTTATCAACCAGCCGACTGCCGGCTACCTGGTTCCGGCCACTGCTACCTTTTCGATTCCGCAGCATGCTGCCGTGAAAGTTCCGACCCTGCCGACCGGCACCAAGCAGTTCCGCGTTTACGTTAATCCCGGCGCCGGTGCCAACATCGGCCCGTCGAACGTGGCCAGCGGCACCGCTTACCCGGAAGTAGCCAGCGCGACACTTTCAGACCCGATCACGGTTGGCACCCTTACCCCCGACGTTTACATGATCGGCCGGACAGCTGCCGCGACCGGCACGCTGATCTGCCAGTGAGGTAACCGAATGAAAGCCATTGAAATTTTCCGCCCTGGCAAATTCAAGGCCATGAGCGGCCAGGAAATTGAATTCAGCGCCGCAATGCTCGAAAGCATTGCAAAAGCTTACGACCCGGCAGTGCATCAGTCGCCCCTGGTGATTGGTCACCCCAAAGTCGAAGACCCCGCTTATGGCTGGGTAAAAGCACTAAACTTTGCCAACAGCCGCCTGGTAGCTGAACCCGAAGCCGTGGTTGAAGAATTCGCCGGCGTCGTTTCGGCCGGGCTTTACAAGAACGTTTCGGCCAGCTTTTTTGCGCCTGACCACCCGGCCAACCCGAAGCCAGGCAACTATTACCTCAAGCACGTCGGGTTCCTTGGCGCCACCCCGCCGGCAGTTTCCGGTCTCAAACCCGTGAGCTTCGCCAGCGGCGACGAAAAGGAAATCTGTATCGAATTCGCGGTCGAGGCTCCGCAGCCGCCGGCCAGAAATGACAGCAAAGAAAAGGAGAACGAATTGAAAGAAAAAGAACTTGCTGACAAGGAAAAAAACCAGAACGAAAGAGAGCAGAAGCTGAACACACGCGAAGCCGAGCTGAAAAAAGCCGAATTCGCCAGTTTCATCGGCGGCCTGAAAAAGAAGGGCAAACTTGTGCCCGCCGTCGAAGCCGGTCTGGTTGAATTCATGATGGGCCTCGATGCAGGCAACGTCGTTGAATTTGCCGGCGAAAAGAAAACCCAGGTCGATTTCTTCAAATCGTTCCTGGAAAAACAGCCCCAGGTCGTCAGCTTCGGCGAATACGCGCCTGATACCGTTGCTTCACCTGACGCCGTAACCCCCAAGCAGCTGGCTGAAAAAGCCGGCAAACTTAAAGCCCGTCTCGAAGGTGAAGGCGTGGTCATTTCCTACGCTGACGCCGTTGAAAGAGTTTCCGGAGGTGCAGAATGATCAACCCCCTGACCAAAAACTACCTGGCCGAAAATGCCAACAAGCAGTATCTGATCGCAAAACAGGGCACTGCAGATAAACAGGCTCTTAAATCTGACGCAGCTGCCGCTAACCAGCTTGGTGTGGTTTCACAGCCTGGCGATATCGCAGCTGGCGAAAGAATGGACGTCGTTCTGCTCGGCGAAGCCGAAGTCAGATGTGCAGGCGCCATCGCCGCCGGCCGCTCGTTCACCGCCGATGCTGATGGTAAAGCCGTGCTGGCAACCACGGGTCAGAGAGCTGTGGGCATTGTTACTGAAACCGGTGCAGCCGATCGAATCGTCACCTGCATAGTAGCCCCGCACACTGCGGCATAACCTGGAGGAATTAAATGGCCAAATCGCTTTTTCCCGTTGATCCCGTAATGACTGCGATCGTTATCGCGTATCGCAATAAGCGGCTGATTGCCGACGAGGTTTTCCCTTATATCCCGGTTGGCAAAAGCCTTTTCAAGTTTCTGAAGTTCAACCAGGAACAGAGTTTTACCGTTCCGAACACTCTTGTCGGCCGCAAATCTACGCCGAACAAGGTTGAATTCGGTGGCTCGGAAGTCGAAACATCCTGCGCCGACTACTTCCTCGATGACGTCATTCCGCAGTCAGATATCGACGACGCACCCGAAGGCGTCAACCTCATCAACAACGCCAGCGAGGGAATCATCGATCTGATTCTGCTCGACCGCGAAGTTCGCGCCGCCGCCCTGGCTTTCAACGCAGCTCAGTATGCGACCGGCAACAAAGCCGCTCTTTCCGGCAGTGACCGTTTCGACGATTACGTCGCATCTGACCCGGTTAATACCATCAAAGACGCTCTCAGCAGCATGCTGATGCGCGGCAATGTAATGGTTATCGGCCGCAAGGCTTTCGACAAAATCAGCAGCCATCCGAAGATCGTCAAGGCAGTTAACGCCAACAGCGGCGATTCTGGCATTGCAACCCGCGCCCAGATCGCGGCTCTCTTCGAGCTCGATGATGTGGTTGTCGGCGAAGCTTTCCTGAACACTTCCAAAAAAGGTGAAGCCATGACGCTCTCGCGCGTCTGGGGCAATCACCTGTCGCTGATCTATCGCGACCGCCTCGCAACCAATGCAAACAACCGCATGACCTTTGGCTTCACCGCCCGCCAGGGAACCCGCCTCGCCGGCGTAGTGCCCGACAAGATGATTGGTGCCCGTGGCAGTCACATCGTTCGCGCCGGGGAAACCGTCAAGGAAGTCGTCACTTCTGACCGCCTGGGTTACCTGATCCAGAACGTCGTCAACGATTAAGGAGCAATCAGATGGCTAAAGCTGCAGCTGTAAAAACCAAAGGTGACTTCGAATGCCTGGTTAAAATCAAGCACGACGGCACCGTCTACATGCCGGGCGACGCTATCGACCTCACTGCTGACCAGGCCAAAAGCCTCATCGCCAGTGATGCGATCAAGCCAAATAAAACCCTGCCCGCTTCAACTGAAAAGGCTGAATAACCATGAAATACGCCGTTGTCCAGGACATGATCGATCGTTTCGGCGCCGCCGAGCTTACACAGCTGACGGATCGCGCTGACCCGCCGGCCGGAACTTACGACTCCGATGCAATTGAAAAAGCCCTGAACGACGCGGAAGCAGAGATTGACGCATACCTGCTCGCCAGGTATGCGTTACCTCTGACCACCGTGCCGACCATGCTTACACGTTTGACCTGCGACATCGCCAGGTATCAATTGCACGGCCCGGCACTCACCGAAGAAGTGACCAAACGCTACAGCGATGCTGTGGCCTTTCTGAAAAGCGTTTCCCGTGGTGATGCGGTGCTTGGCATCGACCAGACAACCGGCAGCGCCCCGACGGTTACGAATGCCCCCGAACATTTCGGTCCGCCCAGAACCTTCAACCGCGACACCTTGAGGGATTACAGTGATTGATACCATCGAAAGTGCAGTCATCACCAGGCTCGAAAGTCAGATCACCGATCTGACGATCAAGGCTTTTCCAAGCAAGCCGGCTGATTTCAAGGCGTTGCCATTCAACAAGGGCCTGATTCTTGTCGCCTACAGCGGCAGCAGCTTCAGCGAACCGACAAACAAAGACACCTTGATTCAGGAACGGGATGTCGAAATCAGCATCACGCTGCAGATCAGAGATTTGCGCGGCCACAGCGGCGCCTACAGTTACCTGGAAAAAATCAGAACTGCCCTGAGCGGCTTCGCGCCTCTTGGCGACCTGCGAGTGATGTTTTTGAGTAACGAGGCGTTAATGCAGGTCGTCGATAACGTCTGGGTCTGGGGCCAGACCTGGCAGCTGACGGTGAGGCAGGCATGACCGCGAAAAGTAACGATATCATTTCCGCTCTCAAAACGATTTTAACCACAGCTGGCTTCGCTCTGGTTACCACCAGGCGGCTGGGCTGGAACGAACTTGCTGCAAACGAATTTCCTGCCGTGATTATCGAGCCAGGGCCGGAAAGTCAGGACATGCTCAATAACGGCCAGGCGGAAGTTACCTGGCCGATCACCTTGAGACTGCACGTCACCAGAGTTACTGGCCTATCAGCTGCCGACAACTGGCGCGAAAAAGCCGCCCTGGTCGGCAGAACGATTGCCGCAAACCGGCAGCTTGGCGGCCAGGTGCTCAAGACAGAGATAACCGGAAGACAGATCGATGCGCAGGTTTTTGAACCCTGGGCATCAGGGACACTTGATTTGACTATTCATTTTCGATTCAACGAATTAACCCAGGGAGGTTGATATGACAGTGCATACTAATTCAATGCTTTTTCTGGCGGGTCTGGAAAACGCACTTTTTACAGACCCGAATCTTACCGTCGCCGATGTGATTCCAACCGGCCGGTTTTTGCCGGGGTATAAGTTCGAAGAGCTTCGGCGGCTTGTCGCAAACAAGGGAATTGATGCCGCGAAAAAGTTGATCGGTCGTGAAATGCTTGACTTCGACTTCGAAGTTGAACTTCTGGCCAGCGGTGTGGTTGGTGTTGCCCCGACTTGGGGCCGGCTGATCGAAGCCTGTGGTTTCACAAAAGAGGTGCTTGCTGCAGCTGCTATTTCGGACCCGATTGCCGGCTATGGCAACAATGGTTTGAGCGGCCTCACAGTTGCCAAGGGTGGCGACTTTACTGGCACCGAGCCAAGAGTTTATAAGGTCGAAGTGACTACCGCCGGAGCCTCTGGCGCTGCTAAAGTTTCAGTGACCTGTCGCGGTGACGAAACGCAGAACAGCACCAATAACACGGTTACCAGCGAGACACCCATAACCCTTGGTGATGAAGGCGCAACGATCACTTTGACTTTCGCCACCGGTTCGTTGACTCTCGGCGACAAATGGTATGTTCACTGCTACCCGCCTGGCATCAGATACCGGCCTACAGCCGAGAATGGCACCTGGAAAACGATTTTTGGCTATCATTATCTTGGCGGTCTTTTATTCAAGGGTGGTGGAGCCAGAGGCAGTTTTTCCCTTTCTGCACCAGCAGGAGAAATTGCCAAACTGTCTTTTAAATTTCAGGCTGTTCTTCATTCAATTACCGACGCGGTCGTGCCCGACTACACAGAAGACAGCCGTGTGCCGGCAATCGTTGAACAGGCCGGCCTGCATGTCGATGACGACAACACTTTGGTTGCGAAAACGATCGGCATTGATACGGGCAACACCATCGTTCCCAGAAAAAATGTTAATGCCGCCCAGGGTATCGACAGTTTCAGAATTTCGCTTCGTGACAACCAGTTTAGCATTGACCCAGAAGCGAAGCTCGAAGCTGAATTCGACTTCTGGCACAAACTGCGCAGCCGCGAAGAAGTGCCCGTCAGTTTCAAAATCGGTTCGATTCCTGGAAATACAGTTCACACGTTTATTCGCCGCGCTCTCATCGACAACCTCGGCATGACTGATGATGAAGACCTTCTGCGCTATGGCATTACGGGCCAGTGCCGCCCAAGTCCGGCCGGCAACGACAACATCGAGATCTTCGTGTGCTGACTTAGCCACGACGAGTCATAGAAACTCCACATTTCGTCAGGGGTTGTTGCAGCAACCCCTGACCTTTTAACAGAAAGGGAACCCAAATGCAGCTTACCAACAAGACCAATGGCCGTTTCTTCTGGCGCGATTCCGGCAATCGTTTTTTCATCGAGATCGACGGCAAACCCGTCGAACTGAAGTTCACCCTGGCACAGTCAGAAGCTTATCAGGCTTTCATCACCGAAGACCGCGCCCAAGCGAAAGAAGAATTTGAAGCCAGGAAAAAAGCCGAGGCCGAAGCCCTGAAAACCGGCGCCGATATCGACCCCACCGAATTTGTGATCCAGCGCATCACGAAGAGCATCGCCACTGCGGCATCGCAGGTTGCAATCGCTCTCAACCCGAAGGAAGAAAAACAGTTCACCAGGGAACAGGTCATCGTTCTGTTCAACGAACACCTTGACCTGCTGCAGATCGTTTCGCGCACCTGGGTCGAAAAGAAAGTTTTCAATCCCATGCTGGATTCTGTCCTCGACCCTCACCTGGCTCCGTAAACCGGAGCCGCCAAGACACCAAGCCCCTGGAAGTCTTGCGCTGGGAACACAAGCTGAAGGTATGCCGTGGGTATGCCTTCAGTCTTGAACAGGTTCTCGAAATGGATTTCCTGGCTTACCTGATCGCACTTAAAGACCTGGCAGATACCCCGAGTGTTGACGAATCCCTGCTGCTGATGTTCGGCGGCAAGAAAAAAGGCCCGATGAGCATAGCCGATCGCCGGGCCGCACTGAAGAGAAAAAGCCGATGAGCAAAGACCGCGAACTCAAAATCATCATCAAAGCCGACGGTTCTGTCGCTGTTAACGAAATCAAGGTTGTCGCGCAATCTACCGACGAACTTGAAAAACAGCTCAAGGAAGCCCGGCTTGAAATGGCCCGGCTTGAAGGTGAATTTGACAAGGTTGTCGGCAAAACAAAAAGCGCTGACACAGAGATAAACAAGCTCAAAACAGATTCAGCGGCCCTCAAGAACGAAAACAAACAGCTTGCGTCTGAGCTTCAGAAGGTTCAATCAGCCCTGACCGAAGCAACGACAAGAGTGCGCGGCCTTGAGGGCCAGCTGACATCTGCCACCAAAGACGTTAAATCTTTTGAGACCTCCTGGAGCGATCTCGCCACCGGCGTCAACCAGGCCCTCGATATTCTCGGCAAGATTAAAAATTATGGTGAGAAAGCATGGGATTTTGCCGAGCAGGGTGCTCAGCTCAGGGCCGCTCGCGATTCTTTTGATGATTATGCCAGAAG
>Ga0116174_10001993_pt1 | contig 18060 bp, 17 predicted proteins | sample AD_UKC087_MetaG_FD_89801 | JGI IMG/M metagenome (GOLD analysis project Ga0116174, IMG submission 89801) | Active sludge microbial communities of municipal wastewater-treating anaerobic digesters from USA - AD_UKC087_MetaG | ecosystem: Engineered > Bioreactor > Anaerobic > Digestate | place: USA...
GCGTTCCAGCCGTCCTCGTTGTGGTACATCTCGTGGAACTCCACGACCTTGCGGCGCCCGTCGTCCTTCCAGAACTCAGTGTCGAGCGTGAAATCCTGATCCATCGGGAAGATCGCGCGAGCCATCAGCCACGGAGCCGGGTCGTTCTCGTCGTAGATGAACCCCTTGACCACGGCAGTCAACCCCTTGCAGTACTGCTCTGTCAGCCTGGCCATCTCCCAGTCGCCGGTCAAAAGATAACCGTTGGCAACGGAGGTCAGCACCATCGAGCCGGGAATCCACATGTTGTGCTCGCCGCCCTGATGCTTGAAGATGACCGTGTTGCCGTCCTTCACCGCCTGGATGTCGTTGTGCCAGGCCAGATAGTCGTCCGAATCGATCGAGTGGTCGACTCCGGTGCTGGTGCGCAACAGCCACCTGAAGAAACCGGTGGTCTTGTATGCGTCGGCGATGTCCTGAGTGAAAGCGGTGACATCGGCAGCCGGGATCGGTTCACCCTCGGCTGGACGAGTGAACTCGAAAGGCAATGCCCGCGGCGGGTACGGCTGCTCGATCGAATCGAAATCAGGGGTCGCGTCCTCGGCGGTGTCCGCGCCGGTATCCTGAGCCGAATCGTCTTGTCCATCCTCGATGGCTGTATCGCCGGGTTCCGTGTCCGCGATAACGTCCTGCAGGGCCGTGTCATGCCCCTGGTCCGACTCGACATCGGCGGTCTGGCCGTCGTCACCGGCCACGTCCTGGACAACATCGGACACCACATCCTGGTTCGAACTGGACGAACCGCAGCCCGCAATCAAGAACACTGCCAAAACGGGAAATAGACGGCGCATTAAAACCTCCACGGAGTTGGAAAGAAGCAACGGACCAAGATGTTACAATGTTTCCGGCGCCATTAACACAAATCCATCAAGTCGAAAGAGAAGCAGCCACTTTCAAAAGGATTCCTTCAGACCTATACTCATTGCGCCGCTCCGGCGGCGTCTCGGGGGATCATCTGCAGTGAAAGAGTCCTGTTCCGGAAAACCCAGACGAATTCTGCTCGTCAGCGCCGAGCGGACCGCAACCAGATCTCCGAATCTCGGCCTGGGGTACCTCGCCGCGGTAGCCAGACGTTCGGGATGGGAAGTAACGGTTTTCGACGCGGCGCAGAACGGGTGCGGCACGAAGCAGCTTGTCGAGACGATCGGCCGCCATTCATGGGGCCTGATCGGCTTCCAGGCCTACTCCTCGGGTTATCCGATCACGCGCGCCGCTGCCCGAATCGCCGCCAGGATGCATCCCGGCACGCCTGTCCTGCTGGGCGGACGTCACGCCAGCCCGCTTGCGGAAGAAGCCCTGAGCGAGGAACCGTCGTTTACCTGGGCAGTGGTTTCCGAGGGCGAACTCTGTGTTTCGGCCCTGACTTCAGCGCTCGACGCCCTGCCGGAAGGCGGAATCCCCGCGGATGACGTTCTTGCGGACATTCCGAACCTGGTCAGAAGGGTTGGTGACGGATTCGCTCGCGGCCCATCCAGAAACCCCGAGGTTCTCGATGACCTGCCGATGCCGGCATGGGATCTTATCGGGCCGTCCCGTTATCCCGACAGCCCGATCGGCGCGTTCGTCGACGCGCTTCCCGTCGTTCCGATCATCACCTCGCGCGGATGTCCATGCCGCTGCGGTTTCTGCGGCGCGCATCTGGCCGGCACCAAGATTAGGCTGCGCTCGCCAGAGGCCGTCGTCGACGAGATGGAATACCTGCACAAACGCCACGGCGTGCGCGAGATTCAGATTCTGGACGACAACTTCAACTGGCATCGCAGTCACGCCGAGGGAGTATGCGAGCAGATCCTTCGACGCAATCTGAAGATATTCATTTCCTTCCCGAACGGCTTGCGCCTGGACCATCTGGACGCCGACCTGGTCAGACTGTTCGAACGCACCGGATGTCGATCGGCCACGATCGGTATCGAATCCGGCAGCCAGAAGACCCTGGATCGGATGAATCGCCGCATCACGAAGGAAAAGATGGAGCACCTGCTCCACGAGATCAAGGCGAACTCCCGGATCAGGCTTACCGGCAACTTCATCATTGGCGTGCCAGGCGAGACGCGCGAGGACATCGAGCAGACCATCAGATACGCGGCGTCGCTGCCGATTGACCGCGCATCGTTCATGGTCTATCTGCCGCTTCCCGGCACGTCGTTCTTCGACGAACTGAAGGCGGCCGGCAAGCTGACATCCATGGATTACGGCATGCTGTCACCGAACGAAGGCGGTATTCCGTTCACGCCCGACGGCATGACCCAGGCCGAGGTCCGTCGCTTCCTTTTCCGCTGTTACGCGAAGTTCTATCTCAGACCGTCGATCGCGCGCGGTCTGCTTCACGAAGTTCACAGTCCAAGCCAGATTGCCTTCCTTGCCGGAAAGACGATCGGCAGGCTTGCCGGATCCCGCGTCGGGGGACCGACTGCCGACGCGCTTCAAAAGGTTCTGGACGAACTCTGAAAGAATTATCAGTGACGTGAAAAGGATTCGACCATCGCGCGCGCGCGATCCATCATTTCGTCCCGGATGCAGTCAAGGGATGACGCGCTGTCGGCCTCGAAGCGCAACACCAGGACAGGCTGCGTGTTCGACGGCCGCACAAGACCCCAGCCATCGTCGAACGAGACCCGCGCGCCATCGATCGTGACCACGCGATGTCCCAGCGACAGATAATGTTCCTTCAACGACTCGACAACCGGCACCTTCAATTCGTCCGGACAATCCAGTCGCATCTCGGGAGTCGCGAACGTCGGAGGAACGTCCTTCAGAAGCGCCGACGCCTTGCCGCCGGACTTGACCAGGATCTCAAGGTAGCGGGTGGCGGCATAGACCGCGTCGTCAAACCCGTACCAGCGGTACTTGAAAAACATGTGGCCGGATATCTCGCCGCCCAGCGGCACATTCGTCTCGGCCATCCTGGCCTTGATCAGCGAGTGTCCGACCTTGTACATCACGGGCCGGCCCCCCGCCTTCTCAATCTCGCTGTAAAGCAGGTGACTCGCCTTCACCTCGGACACGATCTCGGCGCCAGGAAGCTCGTTCAGCAGATCCAGCGCCAGGGTCAAAAGAATCATGTCGCCAAAAACGATCCCGCCGTCCTCGGTAACCACGCCGATCCTGTCCGCGTCCCCGTCGAATCCAAAACCGACGTCCGCGCCATTGGCAACGACCGCCTGCTGAAGGTCCGCCAGGTTCTCGACCACGGTCGGGTCTGGATGATGATTCGGAAAATTTCCATCCGGGTCGCAATACAGTTTGATCACCCTGCACCCGAGCCGCTCCAGCAGGGGAACCGCCGTCAGTCCACCGGTTCCATTGCCTGCGTCCACCACCACGGTCAGTCCGTTGTCCGGCTTGACGCGGCAGTCGGACACGATCCGGTCGATGTAATCCGGCACGATGTCATACGTGCGCCTGCTACCGTTCCCGACGGCAAAATCCCCTGACTCGGCTATCCGCCGAATCTGCTGGATCTGTTCGCCGAAGACAGACGACTTGCCGGCGCAGAGTTTCAACCCGTTGAACTCCTTGGGGTTGTGACTTCCGGTCACCATCACTGCGGCACCGACATCCAGGAAATGCATGGCGAAGTAAGTCAACGGCGTGGTGACCATGCCCAGGTCTATTACATCCACGCCGCACCTGTTCAAGGCATCCGAGACCAGCTTGACGAACTCGGGCGAGGAGTTGCGGCAGTCGCCACCGACAACGGCACGCCGCGCGCCCCCGCGCCTCAGCCAGGTTCCAAAGGCCCGCCCGATCAGATCGACGGTCCGATCATCCAGGTCGGATCCCACAAGTCCGCGTATGTCGTATTCACGAAAGATCAGAGGGTTGATACTGTTCATCACGACCTCGACTGATTGAATCAGATTCGGGCACCGCCCGCACGAAGGACAGGAACAGGTCAGTCAGCGGGGTTGTACATCATCGGATCCGGGCTGCCGTTCGTTGTCGAGACGCCACCCATCAGCAGAACGCGTCCAGTCTGGTCGACGATCGACACGTGGCCGGCGCGCGGCGTTTCCATGACCGGGAAGTCCTTCACGAAGGCGGGGATCTGGACAGTCTGACCTTCGTAAACGTAAGGCGCCTCGCCGAAGGCCTCGATGGCCGTAACCCGGTTGGTGCCATCCGAGCCACCAGTGAACAGGAATTCGCCGTTGCTCATCTCGGCCACGGCCATACCGCCGCGGGCACTGCTCAGTTTGAGGTGTTCATCAGCCGACGTGCCATCGCCCTTCTTCGCGAAATTCGCCTTGGAAACCCGGTAGGCCTCGACGCGATCGATCGGGTTGACCAGACCGCGATCCTTGAATCCGCCGGCGATCCAGACGATGTTGTGCTTGCGATCGTAAATCGATGTTGCAAGCGTGCGTCCACTGTTCTGAATCGGAATGACCAGGGCGTCCTGCCGTTGAATGCTGCACTGTGACCGGCTCGGGCAGAGGATGACGAAGGGCTCGATCGTGCCAACGATACCCGACTCGTTCTCGCCGCCAATCAGCAGGTACGCCTGGTAACCGGCCTTCTGGGTCAGTTCGTCCGCAAAACCGGACACCTTCAACATCGAATGGTTGAACCGGATCGTCCCGGCGCTCGATCCTGCCGGAGCCATCGCGCCGTGCCCCAGGTACTTGATGTCGCCCTCGGTCACCCAGAAGATGTCCCAGGTCCCGCCGGCCGACTTGAAGTTGGAGACTCCGCCAAAGACCGCGATGTAGTTCGCATCGGGGTTGATCAGGTCGGCGGTGAACAGTGCGCGGCCCGCGTTGCCCGGCAACTGGGTCGGTGTTGTAATGAACGTGTTGGTCTCGGGGTTGAAGATCTCCACGCTGGGGGTCGGGCCTACAACGCCGCCGTCGGGCAGTGTGTAACCGCCGATCAGAACGACGCGTCCATCGGGATTGTCGGGGCTGCCGAGTTTGATGGCCTGATGGTAGGCGCGCTTCACGCCCATCCTGGTCGTCAATTCGGAGAACTCGCCGTTACGGGGGTTGTAGAACTCGCACACGTTGGTGAGTTCGTACAGGTCGGTCGACAGGTACCAGGACTTCGCATCGGCCTTCACCCGGGCGCCGCCGCAAATCAGGATCCTGCCGTCATCGAGTTCCGTGAACGATGCGCCCACGCGATTCGCATTGACCGGGGCGGACTGCGTCACGACGCCGGTGTTCGAGTCGACCTTCGTCGGCGGAACCATCGCATTGACCGGTGCTACAAACAGATTCAAAGGCAATGCGCGTTCACCACGCCACAGATCGAGTGACGAGGTACGTCCACGGCTGATGACCTTCTGAGCCCCATTCGCGAGCGGATCGGGAGCGCCCAGGAACTCGAACGTCACCTGTCGATCATAGCCCTCGGGAAAATCGGGCAGTTTGCCGGTTCCACTCCCACCAATCCCGAGCTGATAGTCCTGGACGACGTCGTCCATGCCCGGACCAGTGATCGTTACCCTGGAGGAATAGGCATTCGCCTTTGGATCCGTGCTTGCGCCACCGTAAGTGACCTCGGCAGGCACAGCCTTTACCTTCAGCTGAAGGATTGACGGATCGCCGCCGTCGTCGCAACCGACCATTCCAGCCAGCCACACAGCAGCGAGCCCGCAAAGCAATATGGAAATCTTCTTCATTGTCATTCCTCCTACCAGCTTATCCCGCCGTTGACCGTCGAAGCGGAGTCATCGCTCAGGATGACGCCCGCGGCCGTACCGGCGGCCGCGCCTGCCACGACGATCCCGACTATGGTCCACAGCCACCACTGCTTGTAGACTGGCTTCTCTTCCTTCGTGTCGACCACTTCCTCGGTCACGTACTGCGTGCCGGCAGGCTGAGCGTATCCACCGTCGTCAACCGGGAAATCGGACGGGATATCCATCGGGAAGTCTTCCGGGACTCCCGACGGGGCCGGCGCGACAGGCTGACTAGCCGGGGCCGGGGCCGGGGCTGGAGCCGGGGTTGCGGCGGCAACAGGCGTCGGCTGGGTCGGCGCGGGGGCCGGTTCAGGGGCCGCCACGGGCACCGGTTTCGGCTTTGCCTGAACCATGCGGTAGATCGACGGCTGGGCGGTAACCACGGTTCCCGTCGACGGATCCGCCACAACCTTTTGAATTCTGGTCTCGAGACCGAGCAGTTCAACGTAAAGGTTGCCAAGATCGAGGTTGACCACCGCCGGTTCGACTGCGGTCAGCGTTCCGGTGAGGCCGCTGGCGACAAAGGCGCCGACGTGGAACCTGTCCTCGGACCTGGCGTAGAACATGAAAAGAACGTGATCGGCAAACACCGCCGACGCCTCGTTTTTGACGTCCGACGGGAATGCGGGCTGATCGTAAAGACCAGTCTTCGCGTACCAGATAAGGGGACGCGGCCCAGCCTTGATCACAGGCGCCGCAACGGGCTTCGGCTGCTCAACGCGGGACTTCAAGCTGTAGCTGACGGAAGTGCTGTTTCCCGCGGCGTCGACCGTCACCGATCCACCGGCGGGGAACGATGTCTCGCCGGTGACGCGGACAAAGTGTTTTCCGCGCTTGAGTCCGGTGATCGTCTGGCTGCCGGAGCCGATCAGACGACCATCCACATAAACGACGGCATCATCCGGCTTGACCCGGATGTTCAGCACGCCACCATCGGCAAGCCTGTCACGGTTGCGGGCGGCGGCAGCCTGGACCCTTTCGGAACGATTGGCGCCGGTATAGTCCGGGTTAATCGTCAGCAGAGCCTTCATCGCGGAAGCGCCTTCCTCGTTGTAGCCACCGCTGATGAACGCGACAGCGATCAACTCATGCGCCTCGATCAGCGCCGAGATGTCCGGGGTGTCGGCGACCATTCCCGAGAGACTGTTCTTGATCGTCATCAGACGACTGAGGGCGGATTCCCACGACTTCTTCTGAACCAGCTCGCGGGCCTTGTCCAGAGAGGCCAGAACCTGCTTCAGCTTCGGGTTCTCGGGGATCGGTTTCAATGTAGCTTCGGCCGGTGGTTGCGGAGCAGCCGGAAGCTCGAAGCCGGCGCCTGGATCCCTGACGTCAGAGAACAACAGGCTGAGCTTGCTGTCGATCCCCAGAAGGGCCTTCATGTTCTGCTCAATCGTGTTCGCGACGCTGGCCGGCACGTCACTGGTGTATCCAGGAGGAATAACCAGAACAATGGAAGACGATCCGCCCGCCGTCTGAGGCAGAGCGACACGCGGAAACCACGCAAGCGAACAGATGAAGGTGAGCAGCAACGGAGGACATACTATCCACCGCTTACGAAACAGCCGGTTCAACATCACCCGACCCTCCTTGGACCGGCGACGGGACGCCGGCACCACTGGAAACCAGAAGATAAACGTACGGACAAATATCCGTCTTGGCGGGGTATAGTTAACATTAAAGACCAGACATGGTCAAACGTTTTGCGCGTGTTAATGAACGCGTAACGCGCGTGCGTAAGTTCAAGGGCAAAAAATCCCCTGCCACCACGTCGAATTTTCGCTTGACAGGATTGCCGTTTCACGTAAGATGTTCGTCGCTTTTGCGTTAGGCGCGTAGCTCAGTGGGAGAGCGCTACCTTGACACGGTAGATGTCGGCGGTTCAATCCCGCCCGTGCCTACCAGACGGTGTCGACGACCGATGAATTTGGCTGATCGGCCCTTGTGACGCCAGACCCCGAAGATTTCTGAGGTGACGTGATCCAGCAGGGACAACAACAACCGCAGCCGCAACAGCAGCAGCAGTCCGCCGAAAAGGAAGCCCGAATCAATCGCCGAATCAGGGCCCGCGAGGTGAGGCTGATCGGCGCGGATGGCGCCCAGCTCGGCATTGTTCCACTGACACAGGCACTTGAAATCGCCGAAGAGGAGGGGCTCGACCTTGTCGAGGTGGCTCCCGAATCGAAACCGCCTGTTTGCCGGGTAATGGACTACGGCAAGTTCAAGTACCAGAAAAAGAAGCGACAGGCCGAGGCGCGCAAACGCCAGGTGCAGGTCGTGCTGAAGGAAGTGAAGATCCGCTACAAGACGGATGATCACGACCTTCAGACCAAGGTAAGCCAGGCCAGGCGGTTCCTTGGCGAGGGTAACAAGGTTAAGTTCGTGATGTTCTTCAAGGGACGCGAAGTTCAATTCGCCGAACTCGGATATCACGTGATGGAAAAGGTCGCCGCGGATCTGCTGGATGTGGCCGTGCTTGAACGGCCGCCCAGGATGGAACACCGTATTCTGGCGATGTACTTTGCGTCCAAGGGCGTTGTAAAGGACGCCGGAAAGGACCGGGAATCGGAGAACCAAGATGCCAAAGATGAAGACTAACAGGGCCGCCGCGAAGCGCCTCGGCGTCACCGCCTCCGGCCATGTGAAGAGGGCGAAGGCCTTCAAGAGCCACATCCTGACCAAGAAGGAACACAAGCGTAAGCGGAACCTGCGTCAGGGCACGCTGGTTGCCGCGTCCGACATGAAGAAGGTCCGGCGGCTGCTGCCCGGGATCTGATTTGGAGGGTACTTAGAAATGGCACGAGTCAAACGTGGATTCAAGCGGCGCCAGCGGCACAACAGAGTCCTGAAGCTGGCCGCCGGTTACAGAGAGAGAAGGCGGACCGCGTATCGCCACGCGGTCGAGCAGGTTGAACGCAGCCTCGCATTCGCGTTCGCTCACCGCAAGCAGAACAAGCGCAATTACCGTGCGCTGTGGATCGCCAGAATCAACGCGGCCTGCCGGCTGAACGGCACGCGTTACTCGGATCTCATGCATGCGCTGAAGCTGAATGGTGTTGACCTCGATCGCAAGGTACTCGCGGACATCGCCGTGAGCGATCCCACGGGATTCACCCAGATCGTCAAGCAGACTGTGGGCGCCACGGCCTAGTGGCCATTGAGGGAAACGATGACTAAGGCAGATATAGTTGAAGGCGTTTACGAGAGGCTGGGCGGTTTTTCCAAGAAGGAAGCGTCGGCCATTGTCGAGACGATCCTTGACGTGATGAAGGAATCTCTCGTTGCTGGCGACAAGGTCAAAATCTCCAGCTTCGGCTCCTTCAGCGTCCGCGCGAAGAACCAGCGGCTGGGTCGCAACCCGAAGACGGGCAAGCCGCTCAAGATCTCTGCCCGCAAGGTTCTGACGTTCAAGCCGAGTCAGGTGCTCAGGTCGCTGCTCAACCCGTAGGCCCCTGCGCGCCCATGCCCGGGAGGTGCCCTGTATGGCCTTCTTCATCGAACGGCCCATACCAGAAAGGCCCTATTTCAAGGTAGGCGAAGCTGCACGAATCCTCGGGGTCGCCCCCTCAACAGTAAGATACTGGCAGAAAGAATTTCCCAATCATATCAAGGCCGAGCTCTCACGAGGCGGCCAGAACGTGTTCTCCAGGTCTGACGTGATCGTTATGGCCGTGATCATGAACCTGGTAAGGACCGACGGGATGTCCATCCGGGATGCCCGGACGCGTCTTTCCGAGGTTATCAATGAACATGGCGGGCGTGTCGACCGGATCCAGCTCTGCCTTCAGTTCGAGTTGCCGCTGGCGTCCGACGAGGCAGCCCTGGCGCCCGAACCCGTCGACGAGCCCGAGGCAGATCCCGTCCAGGAGGGCGAATGTGATTCGCCCCTACGGGACCCTGATCCTGTCCCTGTCCCTGTCCCTGTCGCTGCCCCTGTCCAGGAGGGCGAATGTAATTCGCCCCTACGGGACCCTGTCCCTGTCCAGGCGGGCGAATGTGATTCGCCCCTACGGGCCCCTGTCCCTGTCCAGGCGGGCGAATGTAATTCGCCCCTACGGGCCCCTGCCCCCGTCGAGGCGGGCGAATGTAATTCGCCCCTACGGGACCCCGACCTGGTGGTCGGCCTGACCCAGGAAATCGAATCGCTGACCGCGATGAACGAGTTTCTTGTCGAGGAAAACCTCCGGCTGCGTCGCGTGCTCGACGAAGTCAACGCCACCAGTCGCGCCAGTGTCGAGCGGATCGGCGCGGTCGTCAGGCAGATGCTGTCGGACGCCGAGCGTGAAACGACATTGGACTGATCCAGTCGAATCGCTTACACGTCAATGAATATCGGGAAAATCGAAGAAAGGCTTTACTGATGGAATCAGTGTCCGCCACCGGGGGAGATCTTCTTGCGACGGCGGTCGGCCTCGCGGTGCTTACGCTTCTTGGAGATGCTCGGCTTTTCATGGAAGCGGCGCTTCTTGAGTTCCTTGTAGAGGCCCTCGTTCGCCATTTTCCGCTTCAGGGCAGACAGGGCGCGGCCCACGTCGTTCTCCTGAACCTGAACTTCCAGCGGCCTGAATTCAAGCTGTTTTGGTATCACCAGCAATCACCTCCTTCCGGGTCAAAGCGGGCGATCTTATAAGCGATACTGTCGCGCCTGTCAAGCATTGACGAAACCATCTCGCTGGTCAGTCTCACATCGTCCGCGATCTGGCGCGCCAGATCCTCGACGACATCGAACTTCCTCGCACCACGGATCCGCGACAGCAGATGAATTCTGAGTCTCTTTCCGACCAGATCGCCGGACCATCCGGATATGTGCGCCTCGACCATCGGCGACTTGACGTCAAAGGTCGGCACAGGTCCTATGTGCACGGCAACGGGATAAACCGATGAACCGATTGTCGTAAGGGCGGCGTAGATTCCACCAGAGGGAAGCAGATTGCCGTCGGGTGCGATGTTGGCGGTGGGAAATCCGATCCGCCTGCCTCGACTCGCACCGGTCACCACCTCGCCCGCTATCGTCCAGGGTCTGCCGAGACAGTCGCCGGCCTCGGCGATATCTCCCTCGATGACGGCTCTTCTGATCCTGGACGAAGACACCCTGGAGCCACGAACCACGACGTCGTCATGCACTGTCAGCCCGAAGGCGCCGATCGACGATGCCGCCCGCAGCATCTCGACGTCGCCCTCACGCCTGCGCCCGAAACGGGCATCGCCGCCGACATGCAGTTCACGGCATCCCAGCGCCTGCTGCAGATATCTGGATATGAATTCGTTGGCCGGCGTCTGTGAGAACTGCCAGGTGAACGGAACGACCACGACGTAATCCGGCTCGAACAGCGACAGCGAGAAGATCTTTTCCTCGATGGTCTGGAGCATTCCTGGCGCGCGTTCCGGCGCCACCACTCTCAACGGATGCGGATGAAACGACAGGAAACACGATTCCAGGCCAAGATCGGATGCCCGTTTGACCACCGATGACAGGATGCTGGCATGTCCCAGGTGCACTCCGTCGAAGTTGCCCATTGCAACAACGGTTCCTCGCGGATTGCATGGACCGGCGCCATCAAGTCCCCGGATGAATCGCATCTGGTCAGCCTTCCCCGCCTGACTGGGTCTTCTGCGCCTTGACGGCCAGAAGCGCCCTGACACGCGTGGCCAGTTCCGGTTCGACGCCAGCCCGCTCCAGAACGTCGGCGGATTCGGCCAGCAGTCTCGTGTATTCGGACTCACGTTTCTCAACGGCGTCCCTCAGCGAAATGATGTCCTCGGCAAGGAAGTCGAATTCATCGCCCTTCCTGAACCTGCGGATCGTGCCTCCGCCGCCGTCCCGAATCTGTCTGAGCATCTCTGATGCGGCCCGGACCGGACCGACCACCCTGAACGTCATCCTGACCGACACCCACGCCAGAAGAATGACAAGCGCTGCCGCGATCACAAAAAGACCGGCCAGTCTACCGCCGTCCTCGGACCTCATCATGTCGTTGAACCGGCTGTCCAACTGGCGGTCGGCCGCCGTCAACTCGGCGCCGGGGGACATCGCGCCAATGCCTATCAGTTCACGCTGCTCGGCCAGGACGTTCGCGTACAGCAGGCCAAGCACGAGGATGATGACCGCCGCGGTTCCAGCGTGAAACAACGCGTATCTGGACTGAAAACCGCGATCGACCCATATCGATGATCTGCGGTGTGCCGGGGAGTCCGCGACTTTTCTTTCAGAGTCTGTCATTAATGCACCTCCGGTGTCATCAACCGCCTTTGGCGACATGCACCCGGGCTATTCGGCTCCCTCCACATCCGCCCCACCCCGGATGTCGTCGTCAAAGATCACCGCGGCTTTTCTTCCCGCCTCGATACAGGCAGCGAATCTGGCGTCCAGCCCCGGTTCCTTAATCGTGAACTCGTCGTCGAACTTGTCGGCCACATGCGGGGAAGGTCCACGCCCGACGGAGTCGACTTCGACAGTCGACTGCCAGAGCATGAAGCCGGTGGCCGAATACGCGACAACCTCAAGAATGCCTCCTGCCGATTCGCCGGTTCCTTCAAGCCTGAGCTTTCCGGAAAACGACACCTCGACGGGCGGCGACTCCGCGTTGATCATACCGGTCGTGAAATCGAACGAAGCTCCGATCGAATAGCCGCCCACCGACAAAAGATGGTTAAGAAGACCGCTCTGAAGGTGCTGGGACGACTCACCGACGCGATAACAACCCTGGCACTCGAGGCCACCTGCCTTGACAAGAATCGTATCGGCGGCACCGGCGGCCCTCAACGCGGCCTTGCGAATCCAGATCACCGCCAACGGATCCGTCTCCTTCATCCCGAGTTCGCACAACGCCGGATAGACCGAAAGGGGGGCGATCTCGGCCAACGATCTGGCAGCGGCCGTCCTTACCATCACGAACTCGTCCTTCAACGCCCACATCAGCGCCTTCACGACTGCGGGATCGCCCTTGAACGACTTTAGGACCAGCGCGGCCTGGGCCCGTACGCGCGCTCCGGAAGTAGACTTCAATGTCCGAATCAGTTTATCGGCGTCACGCCGGGCGGCACGCGGCACACCGGCCCTGGGATCATCGGACGCGGAAGCCCCGGAAGCCGTTCCACCGCCACTGGACGCGGGAAAACCGGCACCGGCCGAGACAGGCATAATGAACAGACCGACAATCAGAATCAATGCTTTACGCATCTTGATGATGACCGCCGCGAGAACCATCGGACCCCGGGGAACAACCCCGTTCACATGCCCACGTCCACGAAGATGTAGGCACCGTCCCGACGATAAAGATAATCCACCGGCTTCTTGAGGTGAATAGTAACTATCATGCCGCCCTCGACGGACGGGTCGGCAACGGGCATCTGGTTGACTTTGATTCTGTCGATACTGGTCGGGAACCAGCGGGTGATCAGTCCGTTCAGATCGTTTTCGGACCCCGGCGTGGCGGCGGGAATCGTCACCTCGATGATGGTGGGAGCCGGCCGCGTGACCGAATACTCGAACTCGCCTCCGACCTGGACGAACACACGCGAGAACGAATCATACGGCTGGAATCCGACCCACTTGACCACGACGGGAACTTCCGCGTCCAGATCCAACGGCGCCGCTTCCCTGGACGGAAAATCCGCCTGGTCACGGACGCCCGGAACCACGCCCTTGTAACCTCGTCGCTGGTAAATCGTGCCATCCTCATCAACCGTGAAGACCTGCCCCTCGGACGGCGCAAGGATAATCTCTCCGTCGTGAGGCTTTGGAGCGTTAGCCGGATCCACCGGTTTCTCGGTAACCTGAGGCGCATCCTCGGCGAACGCCAAGACCGCCACCAGCGAAACCGCGAAAACCAGGCCTGTCGACAGTATCTTCTTCATGTCTTTTACCTCGAGCCCGTTTGAGGCATGAAAATCCGCAACCATTGTAACCCCTGCGGCCGATGTCAACCAAACGCGCGCACACACAAATCCAGTCCGGTCGCACTCCGAGCGACGTTTCAACCAGTCCTCTGTACCCGTCATGGCGAATTGTCATCCCTGACACGCCGTAGTAGCGGCGAATTACATTCGCCGTTGGGAAAGGGCGAATTATCATTCGCCCCTACACCGGAACCTTATCCTGCACCGGCATGAGCCCTGGGATCCCGTGCCAACACCGGCCGCGGCGCCCGGCGTTGCCAACACACTGTTTCGCGGATATTCTCTACCCGCCTCAATACGCGGGACTTCTTCAATGAAACTGGTGACCGCTGAAACAATGAGGGGCCTGGACAGGTTCACCATCGAATCGATCGGTGTCCCTGGCTGCGTTCTGATGGAGGCGGCCGGAGCCGCCGTGGCTCGAGCGGCGATGCGATTTCCAGCCACGCGCGACACAAGGCGCGTGCTGGTCGTAAGTGGACCTGGAAACAACGGTGGAGACGGATTCGTGGCGGCGAGGCATCTGGCCGACGCCGGATTCGACGTCGTCACCGCCCTGCTCTGCCCGCGAACGGTCTACAGCGGCGACTCGCTCGCCAACCTGAAGGCGCTGGAGTGGTTCGGCGTTCCCGTGATCGAGGCGCCCGGGGGGCTGCCCGATGAAACAGTGGCCTGGGCCACCGAAGCAATCGTTGTCGACGCCATATTCGGCACTGGATTGACCAGGCCTGTCACCGGTGTCTATGCCGACACGATCGACATACTGAACACCCTGCCCGGTCCATGTCTGGCGGTCGACATACCTTCCGGCATTGACTCCGACACGGGGGCGGTGCTTGGAACCGCTTTCAAGGCCGATGTGACCGTCACTTTCGGAGCGGCCAAGATCGGCCACTACGTCTGGCCGGGACGCGGTCACTGCGGCGAGATCACGGTTGTCCCGATTGGGATCCCCGCCAAGCTTCTCGAAAGGGCCGACGACCTCAGACTCCTTGGTCCCGGCGAGATTCGCGCCGCGTTCGCCCCACGGCCCCCGGACTCCTACAAAAACACATTCGGCCATGTCGCTGTTATCGGTGGAATGGTCGGCAAAACCGGCGCTGCCCTGCTCTGCGGAATGGCGTCGGTGCGCTCGGGCGCGGGACTGACGACGCTTGTCACGACCGCCCAGTCGGGCGCCTCCCTTGAGGGCAGATGCCCCGACCTGATGATCGAATGCCCTTTGTCCACCAGCGGGGACTGGCTGGTCGTTGACGAGGCCGCCCTGAAGGGCGTTCTGGATCACAAGGGTTCCGTCGTGGCGGGACCGGGACTGGGGACCAGGCCCGGGACCTCCGCGCTTATCGCATCCGTCATCGGGTGCGGCCTCCCGACCGTCTTCGACGCCGATGCGCTGAACGTGATGGCATCCGAGCACGATCTGTCAGTCCGGCTCCGGCCAGGCACGGTCATCACGCCGCATCCCGGCGAGGCGGCCAGGATGCTCGGCACGGACACGGCGACGGTTCAAGCCCAGCGCCTGCGCGCGGCCCGGCAACTGGCCGATGCCACCGGAGCCGTTACCGTGTTGAAGGGGGCCGGCTCAATCATTGCCTCGCCCGACGGAAGGCTGGCTGTCTCGAATTCTGGCACCCCCGCCATGGCCGTGGCCGGGGCCGGAGATGTCCTGGCTGGAATGATCGGCGCCCTTCTTGCTCGCGGAATACCATCCTTCGATGCTGCCTGCGCGGCCGTCGAACTCCATGGAGTAACAGGGACCGTCGCCGCCGCAAGGCTGGGGGACCACGGCGTGGCGGCCACCGATCTGGTGGAACTTATCCCGGAAGCGACTAGAATCGCGTGCGATGGTCTGGTCGGACCGGACCGGATTGAAGGATCCGATGATTGATACCCTGAAGAACATAATCGTAACGATGCGGCCGGCCCAGTGGGTCAAGAACGTCTTCGTGTTCGCCCCGGTCATCTTCGCCAGTCAGCACACGCGCCAGGATCCGTTCCTGCTGCTTTTCGCGGCACTCGCCACCGCGGTCTTCATTCTGCTGGCCGGTTCCGTTTACATCTTCAACGACATCCTGGACGTGGAGAAGGATCGGCAGCACCCGTCCAAACGCAACCGACCAATAGCGGCCGGAGACCTGCCGATTCGGGGCGCGTCCATCGGTGCCCTGATTCTGCTGGCACTGTCGGTCGTGACGGGCGCCTTCCTGGGTTGGCGCTTCATGCTGACCGCGGGTCTGTACCTGTTGCTCAACCTTGTGTACAGCAGCGGGCTAAAACGCATTCCGTGGGTCGACGTACTGATCATCGCCGCCGGGTTCGTTCTGCGAATACTTGCGGGATGTTTCGCGATTGGACTGGCACCGGCCGAGATCTCCTATTACCTGATTGGATGCACCTTCCTGATCGCCAGCTTTCTTGCATTGGCCAAAAGACGTCACGAGGCGTCCGTCATCGCCGATCGCAGCACCAGGGACGTTCTTTCGAGCTACAAAATCGCGCACCTCGACGTCGCGATGATCGCGGTTGGAGTGCTGACCGTCGCCGCATACGCGATGTACGCGTTTTCCGAACGCACCACCGAATACTTCGACAACCAGCGCATGCCGCTCACGATACCGCTGGTCGTGCTCGGAATCTTCGAGTTCATCAGGATTCTGAGGCGTCCGGGCGAGACGCGCAGTCCCACGGATCGTATGCTGAGGGACCCGCTTTTCATCGTCAACGGCCTGGTTTACGCGGCCCTTGTAGTCTGGGTGGTTTACGGCTGAGTGATGTTGTGGAAACCGACATACCGGCGCGAATCGGCGGCACATGGCCACGCGCACGTTTTTGCCGCCATGCTGGTGGCGCTGATCGCGACCTTGTCCTGTGCGGGCGCGCCGCTTTCACCCGCCGAAATGGCGCTCAGACGCGTGGCCAGGACCGCATCCGCCTGGAGTAACGGCGTCCGCGGGATCCTCAGGTACAATCCGACACGCTGTCAGTGCCCCGAGTTCGAACTGATGGTGGACAACGCCTGGTATCGAGTGGAACTGACCAATGACGTCGGCCAGGATCCCGCGATGGTTGGATTGTACGGCGACGCGTTGAAGTCGGGCCCGGGATGGACGGTCCCGGTCATCGGCGCTTCAAAGGGCGTCCAGAAACAGCGTTTCCGATCACCGGTAATCAGGTTTCAAATCGACTCGATCTGCCGCGACGGCGATTGTCAGCCGGCGCCCGATTCGGTTTCGAGCGAGTCCGGGGCGGCACAGGCACCCGGCGAAGGAATACTGCCATGAAAAAATGTGTCGAATGCGTTCCGAACTTCAGCGAGGGCAGGAACCGTGACGTGATCAACGCCATCACGGGCGCGATGGAACGCGCCGGCGCGGTCGTTCTCGACGTGGACATGGGCGCTGCCGCCCACCGGACGGTAGTGACGATGGCAGGCGAGCCGGAAAAGGTTCTGTCGGCCGCCTTCGAGGCGATCCGGACTGCGGCGTCCCTGATCGACATGTCATCCCACCACGGAGAACACCCGCGCATGGGAGCCACCGACGTATGTCCATTTGTTCCGATCGAGGGTGTGTCGATGCAGGAGTGCGTCGAACTGGCCCGCAGACTCGGACAGCGCGTCGGCGATGAACTCGGCATTCCCGTGTTTTTGTACGAGGAGGCCGCGACAAGGCCGGAGCGCCGCAGCCTGGCCGACATCAGAAGCGGTGAATACGAGGCTCTTCCGACCAGGCTGACGAACCCCGAGTGGGCCCCCGATTTCGGCCCGGCCGCCTTCAACGCCAGGTCGGGTGCCACCGTCATCGGCGCGCGCGAATTCCTTATCGCCTACAACGTGAACATCAACAGCCGCGACAAGGTCAAGGCCAGCCGCATGGCGATCAGGATGCGCGAGGGCGCGGGCCCGGCCCGCGGCAGTGACGGCGAGAAGATACTGGGGCCGGACGGCGAATGGTTCCGGGTGCCCGGGGCGCTTAAGAACATACGCGCGGTCGGGTGGACGATCGAGGAGTACGGCGTGGCGCAGGTCTCGATCAACATCCTGAACTACCGTAAAACGCCGATTCACGCGGTATACGAAGAAGCGAAACGACAGGCCGAGGCCCAGGGCGTCTGCGTGACGGGCAGCGAAATCGTCGGACTGGTTCCGGCCGACTGCCTGCTGGCCGCGGGCCGCTACTATCTGGAACGCCAGGGTCTGTGTCCCGCCGCGCCGGACAGCGAGCTGATCCACATCGCCTGCAGATCGCTCGGGCTGTCCGACGTCAAGGTATTCTGCCCGGCTGACAAGGTCGTCGAGTACAGAATGAAGGCAGGCACGTCGACCCTGATTGACATGAAGGTCGACCGCTTCTGCGAGGAAGTCAGCGCGGACTCGGCCGTTCCCGGTGGCGGGTCGGTCGCGGCTCTTGCCGGAGCCCTGGGGGCTGGTCTGACCGCGA
>Ga0116174_10001995_pt1 | contig 18043 bp, 13 predicted proteins | sample AD_UKC087_MetaG_FD_89801 | JGI IMG/M metagenome (GOLD analysis project Ga0116174, IMG submission 89801) | Active sludge microbial communities of municipal wastewater-treating anaerobic digesters from USA - AD_UKC087_MetaG | ecosystem: Engineered > Bioreactor > Anaerobic > Digestate | place: USA...
AATCTTTTATGTTTATTTATAACCTTCCCATGTCGTTTTATTCCTTCTAAATAAATATCAGGGTCATTCTGTTTAACAGATTTTGCTAAAAGAATTGCCATCTCACTTGCATAATACAGTCCCTCTGCAGACAAAGGATTTGTCATACCAGCAGCATCCCCAATCAAATAGACATCATCAAAAACTATATTCTTACTAAGACCATCTGAAAAAAAAGCTCCTTTTATATCTTCCTTGTTAATAGAATATCCTTGTTCTCTCCCAAACAGAATCAACTTGTTGATATAATCTTCTTCTTTATTGTAAAAATCTGTCAATCCAACACTCACATAAGTTCCCGAGCAAAAAACCCAAGCATAACCTTGTTTTGACACTCCAAGATATCCATCAACAAATCGTTCCACTTTTTGATCTAACTTAAAAACTGCTTCTATTGATATATTCTTTGATTTTGCTTGATTAAATTTCCTACTATAACCATTCATTCCATCTGCAAACACTAAGTAATTATATTTAAATATTTCTTCTTCAGTGATAACTTCTTTTTTAGAGATATTTACATCAGTAATTTTTGTTTTATAAAAAATTTCTATACCTAAATCTTTTACTTTCTTTCTCAAATGATTATCTAATGCCTCTCTATTTGGTTTTTCATCAAACATAATAATAAAGTCTTCTTTACATTGATTGTTTACATTAATAATATATTTTTTATTATTAAACAAATCAAAACTATTAACTCTTTGATAATTTAAGTCTTTTTCTACATCTACACCCAAAAGTTGTAAATTATCTCTTGATTTAGAGGTTAAAAAGCCAGCACAAGGCTTATGAAATGTTTCATTGTTAATCTCTATAATACATATGTCTTTGATATTGTTTTGATGTAAAGATAAGGCAGTACACAATCCTGCAGGCCCTGCTCCTACAATAATAACTTCATATTTTTTCATAAGACTTCTTTCCTCTATTTTCACTAACTAGTTAATTTAGAATTCTCTTGAATAGGAATTAATCTAGTTCTAAGAGCATTAATAAATGCACATTTATGTTCAATAACAAACTTTTCTGTATCAGTTGTTAATTCATAAATAATAAATAACTCTGGAATAAATTCATAATGAGCACTTTCAAAATTACCATATACTGTATCACTTTCAGTATAACTACCTTTTAACATTGAATATAACAGATTCCAACGATCACAAGAACCAATATCTGTTTCAGGCTTTGTATTATCACTTTCTTTAAAAATAGGTTCTTCTTTTAAATCTATTATTGAACTCTCTATATTATTGTTATCATAACAATCTTTCAGTAATGCTCCTTCATAATGTTGGGATAATGCAACATCTATACATTTATCAATATCTGTATCTTTATGTAAAACTACTAACCTAACTGGAATATCTTTTTTATAGGAAACAATAGCATTATGTTTATTATCAATATTTACAAGATCACTACTTACAGTAATAACACAGTTACAATTTTTTACTATTTTGTATCTATCAAAGGGTATCTCACCGTTTTCAAAACCATCGATAAAGGCTCCATTAAAACATTCATAGTGATTTTTGTATTGTTCTGTCCACAAGTCTATTGTTTTGATAAGGTTCATAAGGGTATTTCTTGGTATAATAACATCATATACCTACTCCTTCATTAAATCCTTAAAATAACCACAATCTTTCTCATAACCTAAACTCTCATAAAGTTTCTGTGCAACAACATTTGGTATCTCAGCTTGCAAACAACAACTATCAGCACCCATCTTCCTACCAAATTCCTCTATATATTGAATTAACTTTTTACCAAGTCCTTGATTGCGATATTTCTTTTCAATTCTTACCCACCAAATTGTAATGTAAGGTTTCTGTTCAAAGAAAAGATTAGGATGTAAAAACACCTCAGCATAACCCATTGTTTCCTTCTCATGACGCATAACAAAAAAATACCAAAATTCACTATCTTTATACTTTTCAAAATTACGATACATTCCCTCTATATTTGTTGAACCTTCAGGACTCTCAACATAATATTGTCTACATAATTCAGGTAAAAACTTAAGATCCTGTTCTTTCATTTTTCCAATTTCAAAATCACCAAATTTTTGTGTTTCTATATCTACCATCAACTTTATTTTTTAGTTGCATCAATTATCTGATAATTTTTCTTTACACACATATATGGTGATTGAAACACAAACTCAGGACCATAATCAGCACAAGTATAGCTTGGAGTTGCCTCAATTGTTTGTTCACATCTTAACCCTGCACTTGTATTCTTTGCTACAGTTCCATAGCTACAACTTTTTTCTACTGTTACCTTTTTAGTACACACATTAAGTATAAGCTGATAACCACTATCACAATAAGCTTCTGGTGATATACCACTTGGATTACCACCAGGATCAAGACATTCACCGTTTGAATACGTTAATTCTACTACTTCACTATTACATCTATATTTAGCTCCTTCTTCGATAGTTTTCATACATCCTGTTGGAGATTCTTTACTGTCATCTGGGCATGTTGGACTAATTTCTATTGTACATTTATCACCATTTAAGTCATATCCACTTGGACATCTATAATTAGATACTTTAGCACGTCTAATAGTACTTTCTAATCGTTTAGTACATTGAGTACCTGTTAAGGTAAAACCTTCTGGACATGTATATTCTTCCTCAACAACACAATCCCCCTCAAATACAAGACTAACATTAACAGTAATAAAGTACTTATGTCCAACCCTATCTTCTTTTATAATCTTAATTATTAGTTTGTAAGTCTTACCAGTCCCAAAATAATCAGAAATATCAAACGACAACTTATCTACATCTTCTAACGGTTTAATCTCTTTACCATCAATTGTTGCTCTTACTAATTCTGTTCTATCAATATCAGAGAGATACAGTCTTTTATCATCATGCATTGAACAGGTCCAGTTAAACACTCGATTAAATGATTTGGAAACATTAATTATATTTGGTTCTCTACATAATTCATCACACTTACCATCATTATCACTATCAATATTTATATCCGGAATTCCATCACCATCTAAATCACAATTAAGATCACATTCTCCATCATTGTTTACATCACAATTTAATTTACATTTACCATCTTCAACTTTAATTTCCTCAAATTGAGCTACTAAAATCATATCTTCATTAACGGGATCCATAAAGTTAGCATAAGTATCTTTTCCGTCATGCCTCCACCCTATAAATACATGACTATCTTTTGTTGGTGTTTTTGGAAATAATAAACCTGCACCTTTTTGATATTCAACAACAAGTTGTTCATCACCAAACTTATAGGTGACTTTAACTTTTTCTTTATCTTCTGGAATTACATGAACACTATATTCTTTTTTAGGATCTAACTTATCATCTGGTTTAACAATATTACCATCGCTATTAACTAAGAAAGATGCTTTACCTCCTTCAACATCAAAATCTGATAATTTAAAGTTTTCATCTACTTCTATTACACTATCATCATAATGTATTTTTATTTTATACTTACTGTCTGATCCGCAATTTTTAAGCAATAATAAAATAATTATGATAATAGCTAAAAAAAGTAAAAGAAGCAGAAGATATATCCAACGGTTCTTTTTTTTCTTTGAATCTTTTGTTTCTTTTTCTATTTTATTATCGTTTTCTACTTGAATATTATTTTCTTTATCCATAAAAATCTGTCTTTTATAATAAATTAAATATATTATCAACACTATTTTCTTGTTCTATAAAGAGCTGTCTTTTATACTATACTATAATATTTATTTCTTGGGAATAACATCAAAGTTCTTTGATGTTACATATTAACTTATCATTTCAATTACAACCTTTTTGTTCTAACAAAAGAGATTAAGTTTTACCTTAATCTCTTTGTGTATATGTATTACTTTGTATGTAATTACTTCTTGTTTCTAATCGCAGCCTGTGCAGCAGCAAGTCTTGCAATAGGGACTCTGTATGGTGAACAACTTACTAAGTCCATTCCAATCATATGACAGAACTCTACTGACTTAGGATCCCCTCCATGCTCTCCACAAATACCTACTTCAATATCCTTACTCACACCCTTAGCTTTCTTTAATGCATTCTTCATTAACTCACCTACTCCCTCCCTATCAATCGTCTGGAAAGGATCATCTGTTAATACACCTTGCTCAATATATTTTGTAATAAACTTACCTGCATCATCTCTAGAATATCCAAAAGTTGTTTGTGTTAAATCATTTGTACCAAACGAGAAGAATTCAACATACTCAGCCAACTGATCAGTAACAATACATGCCCTTGGTAACTCCAACATTGCACCAAACTTGTAATGAACCTTAGCCTTAGCTTTCTTCAAACACCCCTCAGCTTCCTCTACAATCACAGATCTAAGATACTCCATCTCTTTTAGACTACTAACAAAAGGTACTTCAATCTCTGGCAATGCCTTAACACCCTTCTTTCCCACTGCAATAGCTGCATTGATAATTGCTCTAGTCTGCATCTGAGATATCTCTGGATATACCATACCTAATCTACAACCTCTAAATCCAAGCATAGGGTTGAGTTCTGCCAAAGCAGTTCTTCTCTGTACCAAATCTTCATAGTCAACACCCATCTCTACTGAAATTTCTCTTAATTCATGTTCATCATGTGGCAAGAACTCATGTAAAGGAGGATCAAGCAATCTAACAGTAACTGGTAATCCATCCATCTCTTTAAATATCCTCTCAAAATCACCCTGCTGCATCTTCTCAATCTTTGCCAATGCTTTAACTCTCTCCTCTTTAGTATCAGAAAGAATCATCTGTCTAACTGCAGCAATTCTCTCTTCCTTAAAGAACATATGTTCTGTTCTAACTAATCCAATACCCTCTGCACCAAACTCTCTTGCAGTCTTAGCATCTTGAGGAGTATCTGCATTTGTTCTAATCCTTAACTTCCTAAACTTATCTGCCCAACCCATTAACTTTGCAAAATCACCAGATATCTCTGGCTCAACAGTCTTCACCTTGTCTGCGTATACAATACCATTACTTCCATCCAAGGTAATCCAATCACCCTCTTTCAAAATATCTCCATTTGGTAACTTCACAATCTTAACATCTTCATTAATATCAATCTCACTACACCCTGCAATACAACACTTACCCATACCTCTTGCAACAACAGCTGCATGACTTGTCATTCCACCTCTCCCTGTAAGAATACCCTCAGCAACATTCATACCCTCAATATCCTCCGGTGAGGTTTCTAATCTAACTAAAATTACTTTCTTCCCATCAGCATTCCACTTAGTAGCATCCTCAGCACTAAATACAACCTGACCACTTGCAGCACCTGGTGATGCTGGAAGACCTTTTGCAATCTCCTTCTTCTCTGCCTTAGCATCAATCATTGGGTGAAGAAGTTGATCTAATGATAGCGGATCAACTCTTAACACAGCCTCCTCCTCTGTTATCATTTTCTCTTTAACCATATCAACAGCAATCTTCACTGCTGAGGCTGCTGTTCTCTTTCCTGCTCTAGATTGAAGGATATACAACTTACCATTCTCAATTGTAAACTCAATATCCATCATATCTCTAAAGTGATTCTCCAATTCATCAAAAATACCTGTTAACTCTTCGTATATCTCTGGAAGATCCTTCTTCATCTCATCCATATGCAAAGGTGTTCTAATACCTGCAACAACATCTTCTCCCTGTGCTTTCATTAAATATTCACCATAGTATTCTTTCTCTCCTGTAGATGGATTTCTAGTAAATGCAACACCAGTACCAGAATCATCTCCTTGATTACCAAATACCATTGCTTGAACATTTACAGCAGTACCAACAATATCTGCAGACACTTTGTTAATTCTTCTGTATGAAATTGCTCTTGGATTATTCCATGATCTAAAAACTGCATCTACACCACCCTTTAATTGCTTAAATGGATCTGTTGGGAATTCTTCCTTTAATTCCTTCTTGTACAAAGCTTTGTATTTCTTTACCACCTCTTTTAAGTCTGCAACATCTAAATCAACATCATCTGTCACTCCCTTTTTCTCCTTCACACTGTTTAGTTCTTTCTCAAACTTAGCATGCTCTACTCCCATTACAACATCTCCATACATTTGGATAAATCTCCTGTATGAATCCCAAGCAAATCTTTCATCTCCACTCTTCTCAATTAATCCCTGAAGTGTTTCTTCATTAAGACCTAGATTCAAAACTGTATCCATCATACCTGGCATAGAGATAGCTGCACCAGATCTAACAGAAACTAACAATGGGTTCTTTTTATCACCAAATCCTTTACCTGTAATCTTCTCTAATTGCTTCAAATTCTTCTTTACATCATCAAACAAACCCTTTGGATATGTTTGATTGTTTTGATAGAAATACTCACAAGCATCTATTGAGATAATGAAACCAGGAGGGACAGGAATACCCATTTTTGTCATCTCTGCTAAACCTGCACCTTTACCACCTAATACAAATTTAGGATTTTTAACCTTAGGAACCTCTGTCTTTTCTTTAGAAAAGAAATATATGTACTGCTTAGACATGTGGAAAGAATTTCTGATAATTTAAATAGGAAACACCAAAAGAGAGTATATCATAAAAAGAAGGTATGTCTCCTCACTCCTATAGTAAGATTAAAAAACCGTCAAGACAGCGATTAAACTCTTTCCCAACGAAGAGAAACTAACAGACCAGGTCTCTAGTTGTCTTAAAACTCACCTTTGCAACCCTCTCTAATTCTTCTGCTCCATATTTTTTAACAAACTCTTTCCCCTTCTCTATCACATGAGTTGCTCCTTTAGGAAAATCAAAACCATACTCCTTACGCATCTCCTCCATCTCTTCTAAAAATATTCCTCTAGCTAAAACAGATGCACAAGCAACAGCGATATCAGATTCCCCTTTGTGATACTGTTCAAAATCAGCCTCTTTGCCTAACTCTCCTAATTCATCTTTCACCCTACTCTCTTTATTTGAAAACTGATCTATTACCACACTATCACACTTAATCCCTTTCTCTTCCAAATCTTTTAAACCCTCCTCAATCACCTTAGAGTGTTGTTTTGCAAGAAGTACACCTACATTCTTTGTCTCTTTTATCAATTTGTTATATTCCTCAGGAGAAACAATTGAAGGATAGTAGTAAGGATAATCCTTCATCTGCTCATACATCTTCATTATCTTTCCATCAGAAAATTTCTTAGAATCTCCTACTCCAATATCTTTAAATTTCTTAGCAGATTCCTCATTAACAAAACAAGCAACTACTACAAGTGGACCAAAGTAATCACCCTTACCCACTTCATCTACACCAATATGTGATACAAAATCAACATTCGTATTTTCTCCCTGTATAGCTTGAACAATATCTGTAAAATCTTCTTTTCCTTGAAAAACAATCTTCCTGCTTGTGTAAAGAGTTACTACAGAACCTTTCTCATTTTTCATCCTAAGTGCAATATATTCGTTGTTAATATCAGCATCTTGCCAACCAAAAGAAAGAAGAACATCTCTTACCCTTTTGGCTTCATCCATACTTAATTGTATTGAAAGAGTATTTTGACTCATTATATTCTCTCCACACTCTGTCCATCAGGACCATCTATTACTTTGTAACCAAGTTCAGCTATCTGATCTCTAATACTATCTGCCTTAGCATAGTCTTTGTTCTCTCTAGCCTCCAACCTTTCTTTCAGTAATCTATCTAATGTTGCACTATCACCTTCAGAATATCCTTCATCCTTCTTAATATTATCTAATCCCAAACCTAAAACTCTATCAAAATCTAAAATAGTTGCTAATTTGTCTTCATCTGTATTCTCAGATTTAAGCATTTCATTTACCAATGCTAATACTCCAGAGATATTTAGATTGTTCTCTAATTCCTTTTTGAAAGATTCTACATATTTAGGAAGAAGATTTCCTTTCTTCTCACCCAATTCAAGAACCTTTTTCTCTAAAGCCAGCCTTGAGTTTCTAGCACCATCTAATGCTTCAAGAGAGAAATTCATCTTTACTCTGTAACCAACAGATATGAAAAGATATCTTACATCCATTGGGTCATATCCTAATTCTAAAATCTCAGGTAAGGTATCAGCACCTTTACTCTTTGAAAGCTTTTCATCATCCTTGTTTACCAACCACTCATTATGTACCCAATATTTCACAACAGGATGTCCAAAAGCTCCTATGTTCTGTGCTCTTTCATTTGCATGATGTACTGGGATATGATCAATTCCTCCTGTATGAATATCAAAATTCTCACCTAAAATTGCTGTGCCCATTGCAGAACACTCAATATGCCAACCTGGGAATCCATCACCCCAAGGAGATGGCCAGTTCATCAGATGGTCTTCATACTTTCCAACTTTCTTCATCCAAAGAACAAAATCTGCAGGATTTCTCTTGTCAGGATCAACCCCTACCTCTTCCCTTACACCAACATTCTTCTCTTCTAACTTCTGACCTGTGAAGATTGTATAGTCTGGAATTTTGGTTACATCAAAATATATTGCTTGATCTGTCTCATATGTATACCCTCTCTCCTCCATTCTCTTTATTATCTCAATCATCTCCTCAATATATTCTGTTGCTCGTGTCCATCCATACTCTGAAACATTCTCATGATTCAAATCTTCTGGAATCTCCTTACCATTTGGAGCAAGGATATGTAGTGCTCTGTAATCATCAAGAACTGTATTAATATATTTGTTTGCAATATCAATAGGTTCTACACCTTCCCTCTCTGCCTGTCTATCCATCTTGTCCTCTCCGAAGTCATCACCAAAATCATCTTGAGAGGTCATATGTCCAACATCAGTAATATTCATCACCCTATTCACCTTGTATCCTAGATACAACAATGCTCTATGTAGAATATCCCAGTTTACATATGCCCTAATATTGCCCAAATGCATACGATAGTAGACAGTAGGTCCACAGTTATACATAGATATTACACCATCATTATTTGGCTCTATCTCAACTATCTTTTTGTCTAATGTAGAGTAAAGTTTCATTAAAAATCCCTCCTTCCTTCCAACGCTTTCTTTAAAGTTAATCTATCAGCATACTCAAGATCAGCACCTGTAGGTAACCCCATTGCCAACCTTGTTATCTTAAGTTTACCTTCTTTTAGCTGAGTTTTAAACAGGTCATATATATAACTAGCTGTAGCCTCACCTTCCAAGCTAGGATTTGTTGCAATGATAATCTCCAAACTATCTACTTCCTTTAACAATTCCTCAACCCTTGCCTTCAATTCTTTGAATCTTAATTCCTCAGATGTAATACCATCTGCAGGAGAGATTACACCTCCAAGTACAAAATATATACCATCATATACACCTGAATTCTCAAAAGCTACAACATCTAATGGCTCTTCAACAACACATATCCTGTCCTTTTTTCTTAATGGACTAGAACAGATATTACACTCCTCATGGTCCGTTACATTGAAACACTTCTTACAGTTCACAACACTCTCATCCATCTCCACAAGAGCATTAGCTAGTTTAGTCGCATCCTTGTTAGGTGACCTTAGATAGTGGTATGCCATCCTTGATGCAGACTTAGGTCCAACACCCGGTAACCTACCAAACTCCTCTATTACTTTTTCAACGCTTTTTGGTAATACTGTCATATTCTATTTTCCAAACATACTTTTTATCTGATCTATATCCATATCTTGCACCATCTCCTTCTGTAGTTTCTTCTGATAGTCTTTGAATGCCTCCTTAAAACCCTTCTTTATCTGATCCATCATATCTGGGTCCAGATACTCTTCATCGATATATACATCTTCAAATTCCTGTGCTCCATTCATGTATACTCTAATCATTCCGTTTTTAGACTCACCCTTTATCTTCTTTTCTCTTAATTGGTTTTGTAGCTTTTTAGCTTCATTTTGCATTTTTATTAACTCGATTGGATTTGGTAACCCCATATGTTTAAAAACAAAAAATTTATATATCCACGGGTATTATACATGAAAAAGAAGTCGAATATTAGGTCTGGCCTAGGCCTGCCCCAAGTTAAGAAAGTTTTAATCTCAAGGATTATGCTCTTCCCAAAAGGTCTCCTGACCCTTGGCACTGGTAGAATGTACGAGTTACAAGTACAGACACAGGGACAGCCACCCCAAAAAGGCAAATCAAAAGCAAAGATTTTGGGCTTTTAAAAAGTTATGAACGAAGGTCTGACCTGTTAGTGGAATTTTTTATCCGATGGTTTGTCAAACTTGCTCTTCTCTTTATCGTACGTCCTTTTCTCTGAATACTCTATCTTCTCTTTCATAACATCTACCAACTTCTCTGTATTATGAAAGTCTTCAGCTATATTAGCAACCTTACATGCAAAGACAATCACATCTGTAACCTCTGCAAGAACACCATCCCAATCCTTCTCTAATATTGCCTTAGATACCTCACCTACCTCTTCAGTAAGTTTAAGCATTGCAATCTTTACAGCCTTCTCCTCATCCTGTGCAATACCTTTTCTTTTTGTAAAATCTCTCTCCCATGTTTGTATATCTTTAATATTCATATGTTGTTAAGTGAAATTTATATACCTCATTATATCAAAAAACCACATTACATACAGGAAAAATGGTATAATATAGTATGGATATATTACAAGTTTTACTAGATCAGAAAGCCTCAAAACTAAGTGGTAATCTCTATGAATACACCGCTGTAAACTTCTCATACAATACAAACAAGATAGAAGGAAGTACACTAAGTGAAGATGATACTAGAAACATATTTCATAACAACACCCTACTAGCAAGTGGACAGATGAACATTGATGATATTATAGAGATGAAAAACCAACTCTCTATGTTTGACTATATGTTAGATATTGCAAAAGAACCACTAACAAAGGAAATTATTAAGAAATTCCATAGAATACTTAAAACTAATACTTCTGATGAAAAGAAAGATTGGTTTAATGTAGGAGAATACAAAAAACTAGCAAATACTGTAGGTGGTAAAGATACTACTAATCCAGAAGATGTTGCTGAGGAAATGAAAAAACTTCTACAGAAATACAATGAGAAGAAAGATGTAAAGATAGAGAATATTATCCAATTCCATTTTGAATTTGAAAGAATACACCCATTTCAAGATGGTAATGGCAGAGTTGGTAGAATAATTATGTTTAAAGAATGTCTAAAACATTCCATTACACCCTTTATTATCCAAAATGATATTAAACAATACTATTACAGAGGTTTAAGTGAATTTGAAAATGAAAAAGGATATCTGATAGATACATGTTTAAGTGCACAAGATAGGTATAGAGAGATGGTTGAGAAGTTTTTGGGAAAGTAGATACCTATATCCCCTCAAATATTGCTTCTATAGCTTTCATCTTACTACTATTCTCCTTAGGTTTGTATTCTTTCTTCGGTTTCTCAGAAGGTTTAGGTGTTGGTAAATTCTTTAAAACAGTATCAGCATCAGACTTTTCAACAGGCCTCATATCTGGATTAACATCACAATCTACCACACATGGTGTACCATAAACTTTCATAAAGACTTCTGAAAGAATATTTCTACTCTTGGGAATCTCTATTCTTTCCTTATGAAATGAAAACGGAACTTCCACATGTAAAATTCCCTGTTCAAAAGAGATGACATGGGCAGTACCTATGAAGGCATATAGATGATGATTGTATGGTCTAACCTCATCTATAAATTGACTCCATTTACTATTTATCTCTTCTAGTGTCACCTCTTTGTCTTCAACAAGTTGCTTTAATGGAGTTTCTTTTTTTTCTTCCTCTTGTACAGGTATTTTCTTCTTCACATCCCTATTCACCATCTTTATCTCCGTACTAACATTTGGCTTCATCATTTCTGGAATAATCATCTCTAATACTAATAGTTGATTGTTTGCATACCTAAGCTTGTTCTCAGCATCTAAGAACAAATTAATTAACTTATGCAATTCTTTAATATCAACATCTTTCATGAATGGGAAATCTTTCTCTACAGTTCCCTTTATCTTTGCAGTTAAAACTCTTCTAAGAGTATCTAGAACATATGCAGTAAATTGTTGAAGATTAACACCACCCTGCTCTAAACCCTCAAGTGTTTCTAATGCCTTACCTCCATCTCCATCTAGAAGACTAGTTAGAAGAAGTATTACTTTCTCAGAATCTGGTAGTCCTAGTGTCTTTCTTACCTCATCTAATGTAATTTCTGATTTGTTATGCTCTTGACCACTGTAAACAACATCCATAAGGGAAAGGGCATCTCTGTAGCTACCTTTGGCATTTTGGACTACAATATTTAATGCTTCTTCTTGAATATTAATTTTTTCTTCTTTGCATATACCCTTAATTAAATCTCTGATTTCATCATCTGTACCAAGTCTAAAGTCATACCTCTGACATCTTGAAAGAATTGTAGGAGGTAGTTTATGTACATCAGTTGTAGCTAAGATGAAAATTACATGTGCTGGAGGCTCCTCAAGGGTCTTTAGAAGTGCATTGAATGCCTCCGTGGTTAACATATGTACTTCATCAATGATATATACTTTGTATCTACCCTCTGTTGGTGAAAACTCAATTCTTTCCTTTAGTTCTCGAATCTGATCAATACCTCTATTTGATGCAGCATCAATCTCAATTAAATCTAAGAATGTACCATTGGCTATTGATTTACAGTTATCACATTCTAAACATGGATTACCATCTTTCTTAGGATCTAAACAGTTTATCGCTTTTGCCAATATTCTTGCAGTTGAAGTTTTCCCTGTACCTCTTGAACCAACAAAGAGGTAAGCATGAGCTAACTGATTCTTCTTAACAGCATTTTTAAGAAGTTTAGTAACATTATCTTGACCTTTTAACTGATCAAAATCCTGTGATCTGTATTTTTGATAGAGTACAGTAGACATATGGTAAATGTTAATCTAAAAATTCACCCTTGCCAAGTGAAAATTAATTACCCACCCTTAATTAACGTAGGACTTTTCTTGTACATTATTGACAATTATCTTTTTACCACCCTATTTTCAAAACCTTCTTTTCTTTTTTGTACTAACTTACCATTAACTAAAGTATATGTATCACTTAACCACGTCCAACCTAAACCTGTAAAGAGAATTACAGCTCCTATAATTACAATATTTTCAGAATTATCAAAGACACCTGTTTTAGGAACTGGAGCGTCTCCTGGACAACTACACAAATTTGTACAAGTACTCTCTTGGCCATAAGCATTAATACAAGAAGTACCTGGAGGATCACATTGCTCACCTAGGCCTGTATCTACATTACCATCGCCACAACTAGGACTGACGACATTACATCTAGCCTCTATACTAGATCCTGCTCTTAATTCATTATTACTTTCTGTAGTAGCTATTACAGTATTGTCATAGATACCAAACTGATCCTTAGAAACAATGTAGGAATAGCTAAAACTCTTAGAAGAACCTGCTGCATATTCATCAGCAGGATTAAATATCCAAGTGATAACACTTCCTTCACAAACTCCTCCCGCAGAAATATCTGAAACAATACTACAATCTACCTTAGAATCTAGTGTGTCGACTATCTTTGATAATTTACCTGCCACTATTCCTTTGTTTGTAACTGTAATAGTATTAATTATCTTAGCTCGTGGGTTCTCTGTACCATCATCTATACATTCTTCTGTAGAAACCTTATCTATGCCCCAATCAGGGAACAACTCTTCCACAACTTTAAATGTGGTGGATATATAGCAAGGCTCTTTGCCTCCTGCTCCATAGATATCCTTCCAACTAATCTTTAATGTATATGTACCTTGATCTAAACGTTTACCTGTAGGAGAAAGATTACCTGAGACCTTAATGGTATTACCCACTCCAGACTCTTTAGAAAAATTTACTGGCGTATCATTTAACAATACTAGAATACTACTACCATCAACACCATCACTATCACCTGTGATATATGTAAAAGTAATATCTTTATTCTCCGTTATATCTCCCGAAGGTCTGGATTCCCATTTGGCTCCTAGAGCATCACAAGAGTTAATCGTAAACTCTCGCTCCGTACTACAAACTTCTCCATTGTAGAATGTTTCTCCTACCCTCTTCCAAAAGATCCTCATGAGTCTACGAGCAGGAGGCAATGGGTTTAAAACTCCTGATACAGTAATAGTTGGATTATTCCTTGGAGGATCAAATGTAGGTGCGGGATGATCAGTAAAACGTACTTCTGTACTCCCTATAAGAACTTGAATAGAATTGTAATCTACAGATTTACTGTCACCCATTACATAACTATATTTAACCTCATCTCCAACATTGTAGATATATTTCTTACCTCCTTCTACCTCTGTTCCACCACTAAAGATGATTGTCCCTCCTTTATCTTTACCATCACAAACCTCTGCTGGAGCTGGTTTAGGAGTGTATGTGATACTCTGACTACAATCCCCCCCACTATTCCCATGTACATCAACCCAAGAAATTTTTAAGGTATGCTTACTTGTATTACAGTTTTTATCCCCCGGAATTGTTCCTGTTATCTTCTTTGTGTGTCCTACAGCTGTTTCATTAAACTCTATATTAACGTCATCTAATGTTACTGTTACTTGACCAACTCCATCTGTGTCTCCTGCAGTATACGAAAAATCAACTTTTTCACAATACTCAGGAGTAGCAGGAGAGAGAACAATATTACCACTAGCACCAACTGCATCACAAACATTGGGAAGTACTTCTATACAATTACAATCAGAACCACAAACACTTTCATTACCATTCGCATCTATACATGGAACTGGATTAGAACCAGCAGGACCTGGATCACATTGTTCTCCAGGATCTACATTACCATCTCCACAGATTGGAGCTTTTTTACACATTCTTCTTACACAATATGTATTTTGACAAGGATCACACTTAGCTGTACATTCCATGAAACACAAAGGATCAGTCCCATTTTCCTTGCATATTATTTTTGTATTATGATGAAATAACTTTGCAGAATCTATCAAAACTAAATCTTCAGCACTATAGTTAGCACGTTCAAATTGTGGTGATGCATTGTTTGGTGTAGGAATGTACATATCTATATATCCAGTTGGACAAGCAGGAGGCTCACATCTAGGGACAGTATCATGACATTCAAGTTTCGTATTTCGAGGATACTCTCTGGTTCTAGGAGCACAGGCACAGTTACCTTCTCCTTGATCTGCTAACCACCAAGCAACTTCTGGCCATACACAACATGGAGTTGTACAATCTTTACCACTAGCATAGCAAGACACCTGCCCTGGACAACCACAAGTACACTTACCAGAATTACAATCACAATTACAACCGTCAGGACCACAACCAAGACCTCCTCCACCCGCCTCACTCTCAGTAGGAGCTACTGTCTTCTCCTGATTAGTTCTCCATAATAGATAACCACCAGTACCACCTAGTATTAAAAATAAAAACAATAATAATATAATTACTGTTTTTCTACTTACCTGTAATTTAACCTTACTCATATACCTTATATAATATAATCATACGCATATTATTACAAGACTAAGAACAAATTCACATACCAGATCTATACTGTGCAACTGCATCAGCTAACATCTGAGAGTACAAACCATAACCCACAGAATTAATAGCACCAGACTGATTCTTTCCAAGTATATCTCCAGCTCCCCTAATTTCTAAATCTCTGTTTGAAAGCAAAAATCCGGATCCTAACTCCTGCGAATTCTTCAAAGCTTCTAACCTAAGAGCTGAATTTCCTCTAAGAGAATTATAGAAGAAGTAAGCATAGGCTTGCTTCTCTGACCTACCGATTCTTCCTCTGATCTGATACATCTGTGCAAGACCTAACATAGTAGCATCATCAATTATCAAAGTATTAACATTTGGAATATCTAGACCATTCTCAATTATCGTAGTACAAACTAAAATCTTGGACTCCCCTTCTACAAACTTCTGCATATTTTTAGATAAAGTTTGAACATTCATCTGACCATGAACAACACTCACATTAGCCTGTGGAAACATCTTGTCCAATTTCTCAAACACATTATCTATTGTTTCCACTCGATTATGTAAAAAGTAAACCTGCCCACCTCTATTTAGTTCCCTTATAATGACATCTTTAACAACATCCCAATCAAACTTACCAAAGTGATTCTCTATCTCAATCCTCCCTGCTGGAGGTGTAGCTAATACAGAGATATCCCTAATTCCCAGTAATGCCATATTTAAGGTCCTAGGAATAGGTGTTGCTGTAAGAGAGAGTACATTAGTATTCAATTTCTTCCCCTTTATCTTCTCTTTCTGCTTTACCCCAAACTTCTGCTCCTCATCTACTACAAGTAAACCTAAGTTTTTAAACTGTACACTGTCACTTAGTAAAGCATGAGTACCAACAACAATATCAACCACCCCATTCTTTAATTCTTCAATTACTTTTTGTTTCTCCTTCTCTCCTACAATTCTAGAAAGTACTTTAATATTAAAAGGTGTATTCCTAAACCTATCTTTCAATACTGCATAGTGTTGTTCAACAAGAATTGTTGTTGGAGCAAGAAGAGCAACTTGAAAACCCGAATTTGCTACTGCAAACATTGCCCTCATAGCAATTTCGGTTTTACCATAGCCCACATCACCTACTAGTAACCTATCCATCGGTTTACCTTTCTGAAAATCCTCCACTAAATGCTTTGTAGCAAGTAACTGATCATCTGTATCTTTGAATCGAAAACTATCTACAAAATGCTCAAATTCATCTATCTCTGCCTCATCTGTAAGAAAAGGATTAATATTTACTGTTTCCCTAAGTGCATACAATTGAAGTAGCTCCTTCGCAATATCCTCTGCTCTCTCCCTTGCTTTTTTAGAAATTCTTCTCCACACTCCACTATTCAACCCAGTTAGAATTGGCTTAGCTTTTCCAGCACCGATATATTTAGTTAACTTTTGTGATGCACTAAGTGGTACAAACAACTTATCTTCTCCTGCATATGCAATCTGGATGTAGTAACCACCTTCTCTCTGTTGTAAATCCACATATTTACCAATACCATGATCTTCATGCACAACAAAGTCTCCTGGAATGATTTTCTTAAGTATCTCAACAGAACCTGGATCCATATTGACATTCTTCTCCCAGAATTCAGAGAGATCTAACTCTCCTAACACTTCCATATCTGTTAAAACAAGAAGCTTACCTGCATTAAATACAAAACCTTTCTTTACAATATTCTTGTATCTGTCATTCAAAAGAAAAACTTCATCTATGGACTCCTTTAGAGACTTCCCTGCCTCAAGTTCATACCTATCTAGATTATTTGTCAGATACAGCACCTCATACCCCCTTGTTTTAAAGTTCTTGACTATCTCCTGAGTAACATGGACAGACGAGAACACCTCTATACCCGGAATTGTGCGTATTCCAAAGTTTACAGCCTCACCAGAGGTCAGGCCTAGGTCAGACCTTACAGAAATCCTTACCTGATCCTCTGCCTCCTCATTTCCTACAAGAAGTTGACTGGTAGAGTCTATGAAGGTCTTACTCTGTACACTCTCAATCTTCTTCCTACTAGTACTCTCCACAATATCTATACTCTCCACCTTCTCACCAAACAGACTCAGTCTTACAATATTCTTCATACTAAAAGGCCATACAATGACAATATCTCCCAATACTGCATACTCTCCTTCATCCCATACTCTCTCAACCCTTGTATATCCTAAATCTACAAATGAAGAAGGATTAAAAGTATCACCTACCTTAACAGAAAGAAGACTCTTCTCTTTCTCATCTGATTCTTCCGAGGTAGATAGCCACACAGTTTTACCAAGAAGTACACCTAAAAGCTCTGCTGTAAGCTCAAAGTAACCCTCATCAATACCAGTTACAACCTTTTTATCTAGAATATCCTGCTTTAACTCTTTAGTATTGGATATTAATTTTTCACTTAAACTATCCATATATTTGAAATTACAGAAGTATTTCTGGAAGAATTGTATTTACAACATCATCAATTAC
>Ga0116174_10002015_pt1 | contig 17956 bp, 13 predicted proteins | sample AD_UKC087_MetaG_FD_89801 | JGI IMG/M metagenome (GOLD analysis project Ga0116174, IMG submission 89801) | Active sludge microbial communities of municipal wastewater-treating anaerobic digesters from USA - AD_UKC087_MetaG | ecosystem: Engineered > Bioreactor > Anaerobic > Digestate | place: USA...
GCCGGCACGCACGGCAAAACGACGACCTCGTCGCTTCTGGCATGCCTGCTCTATCACGGCGGGATCAACCCCACGGCGATCGTCGGGGGCAAGGTGCTCAATTTCGGCTCCAACGCCAAGATCGGGCAGGGCGATTACATCGTCTTCGAGGCCGACGAATCTGACGGCTCGTTCCTCAAGCTCCTCCCCTCGATCGCGGTGGTGACGAACATCGACGCCGACCACCTCGACCACTATCGTTATTTCGAGGGACTCAAGGACGCCTTTCTCCAGTACATCAACGCGGTGCCGTTTTACGGTTACTCGGTGCTTTGCGTTGACGACCTCACGGTCGCCGAGCTCCTTCCGCGCGTCGAGCGGCCCTATGTCACCTACGGCTTTTCAGAGAGCGCCGACTTCCGCGCCGTGAACGTGCGGGTGGAGGACGGCATGACCAGGTATGAATGCCTGTACAGGGACAAACCGCTTGGCGAGATCGCGCTGGGCATCCTTGGCCGCCACAACGCGCTGAACTCTCTTTCGGCCGTGGCGGTCGCGATGGACCTGGGGCTCTCGTTCGGCACAATCCGCGAGGGTCTGGCGGTATTCCGCGGTGTCGGCAGAAGGATGGAGCGCGTCGGCGAGAGCGGAGGCGTGCTGGTGATGGACGATTACGGCCACCATCCGACCGAAATTCGGGCCACGCTGGACGCCCTGTCGAGCCTCGGACGCCGTCTGATCGTTGTGTTCCAGCCCCACCGCTATTCGCGGACCAAACTCCTCTGGGAAGAGTTCGGCCAGTGCTTTTCGAACGCCGACGTTCTGTTCCTCGCCGAAATATATCCCGCCGGAGAGGAGCCCATAGAGGGTGTGTCCTCGGAACTGATCTGCCAGGCCATTAAGAAACACTCAGGACGCGACACCGCGATTGTCGGTCGGTTCGAGGATATAGCCGAAACCGTGGCGTCCGAGATCCGCGAGGGCGATGTCGTCCTTACGCTCGGCGCCGGCGATATTTACAAGGCGGGCCCCGCGGTGCTCGAGATCCTCAACAATCGAGGTTCCCGCGGATGACGGGCCGGGCGCGACATGCGTTCGCGGTGATGTCCTGCGTGATCATATCCGCGGTGCTTTCCGCGTCGAGCGTGGAGGCCGCGCGCGATGTTCGCGCGGTGAAGGGGATCGAATTCAACGGGCTGAAGTATCTCAGCCGCTACGAGATACTCAGGCACGCGGTCTACCGCGTGGACGGGGATTCGCTCGTCATCGACGTCGGCTCTCTCAGGGACGGGCTGGACAGAATGCCCATGGTACGAAGATACACGCTGGAGGAGAAGGACGGAAGGCTCGCGGTGGTCGTCGAAGAGAACGAGCCCGCGCACCTGGTGCTGTTCGATGGAGACGGCCGGCTGGTGCCCGTCGAGTTCGACGCGGGCATGAAGGTGCTCGCCACGGGAACGATACACGCCGCCGAGCGGCCGATCATCGTGGCGGCTTCGCGCGATCTGGTCGAAGGCGGGCCCTCGGCCAGACTGAGGGGCGCGCTCTCCGTGCTGTCGGAGCTTGAAGGAAAAGGTCTTCCCGTTATACGTGAGATTGAAGAGGTCGACATGACCGCGCACCCGGGCCTCCGCGTGAAACTGAAGGGCAGGCCCACCGTCTTTACGCTGGATATGGATCGCGCGAGCTTCCGGGCCCTTAACATGCTGGTCGGGTACCTGGACGCGGAGCGGCGTTACCCGGCGCGCTCGGAGGTCCGGGCGAACGCGGCGGTACTGAAGTAAAATGCAAGGAGCCCAGTGATGGAAGATACTATCGTCGGTCTTGATATCGGAACAACGAAAACCTGCGCCGTGATCGGTTTCGTGAACGAGAACAACCAGATAGAGGTCACCGGTGTCGGGATCGCGCCCTCGCGCGGGCTGAAGAACGGAGTCATCATCAACATCGACAACACCGTTTCATCGATCGTCAAGGCAATCGAGGACGCCGAGCTCATGGCCGGCACCGAGGTCGGAGCGGCCTACGTGGGGGTGACCGGCCAGCACATAAAGGGCGAAAACTCAAAAGGCGTTGTCGCGGTTTCGAACCGCCAGCGGACGATCACGCCGGTCGAGATCAAGCGGGTCATAGAGGCCGCCCAGGCGGTTGTCATTCCGGTGGACCGCGAGATAATCCACGTGCTCTCGAAGGAGTTCGCGGTCGACGACCAGACCGGCATTAAGGACCCCATCGGAATGAGCGGCGTGCGCCTCGAGGCCGAGGTGCACATCATCACGGGCTCGACGACCACGATCCAGAACCTGCTTAAATCGGCCAACCGCGCCGGGTACCAGTGCTCGGACGTTATCTTCGCTCCGCTCGCCTCCGCCGAGGCGACGCTATCCAGGGACGAGAAGGAGCTGGGAGTCGCGCTCGTCGACATGGGCGGCGGCACCACGGACATCGTGGTATTCATAGAGGGCGGGGTGGCGTATTCATCGGTGCTGTCCATCGGCGGCATCCACGTGACGAACGACATTTCGATAGGCCTGCGGACGCCGATCGAGTCGGCCGAGGTGATCAAGAAGAAGCACGGCTGTTCGGTCGTCGATATCGTCGACGCGTCCGAGACGATCGAGGTGCCTTCGGTCGGCGGCCGCGCGCCCAGGAGAATATTCCGCCAGGAGCTCGCGCAGATCATCGAGCCCCGCATGCTCGAGATAATGGAGATGGTTGACCGCGAGCTCATCCGGAGCGGGAAGAAGGAGATACTGGCCGCCGGGATCGTCCTGACGGGAGGGGCCGCGATGATAGAGGGGTGCGTGGAGGCGGCGGAACGCGTCTTCAACATGCCGGTGCGGGTGGGGGTTCCGCGCGACATCGCGGGACTGAAGGACGTTGTGGCGACGCCGCAGTACGCCAACGGCGTGGGACTGCTCAAGTACGGAATCAAAATGAGCCGCTTCCGCACCAAATCGAAATCGGACCGCTCCGGCACAGTGGGATCGTTCGGCAAGAAATTCAGGAAGTTCATAGATAATTACTTTTAGCTCTTTTTTATCCGATAATGAGACATAACACAAGGAGAGGGGGGGAATGATGTTCAGATTGGAAGAGGAAAAACCGTTGAACACCATCATCAAGGTAGTCGGCGTCGGGGGCGCCGGCTGCAACGCGGTCAACCGGATGATCGCCACGGGCATGGAGGGCGTCGAGTTCATCGTGTGCAACACCGACGCGCAGCAGCTCAGGGAGTCGCTGGCCCCAATGAAGATCCAGATCGGCAACAAGCTGACGCGGGGCCTTGGGGCGGGCGCCGACCCGGACATCGGCCGCGAGGCCGCCAACGAGGACAGGGACAAGATCCAGAAGGCCCTTAAAGGCGCCGACATGGTGTTCATCACGGCGGGGATGGGCGGGGGGACCGGTACGGGCGCCGCGCCGATCGTCGCCGAGGTGGCCAAGGAACACAGCGCCCTGGTGCTCGGAGTCGTAACGAAGCCCTTCAGGGTGGAGGGCAGGAAACGCGCCGAGCGCGCGGAGGAAGGAATCCGCAATCTTAAAGAGAAGGTCGATACGCTCATCACCATCCCGAACGATCTTCTGCTGAAGATAATCGACCGGCGCACTCCCATCGACGACGCGTTCAAGCTGGCCGACGACATCCTCCGTCAGGGCGTACAGGGCATATCCGACCTCATCATGATTACGGGTCTGGTCAACGTGGACTTCGCCGATGTGAAGACGGTCATGAAGGAGACCGGCGACGCCCTGATGGGCGTGGGCCTGGGCAGCGGCGAGAACAAGGCGCTCGAGGCAACGCAGATGGCCATCAACAGCCCTCTCCTGGAGGAGTCCAGCATCGAGGGCGCCCGCGCGGTTCTTATCAACATAGCCGGGGGCAACGACCTCTCCCTGCACGAGGTGAACGAGGTGACCGATCTCATCACGCGCCAGGTCGACCCGGAGGCCAACATCATATTCGGCACGACGATAGACCCGATCCTCAACGAGAAAGTGCGGGTGACCGTCATCGCGACCGGTTTCGACAGGAAGAAAAACATACTCAGCAGGAAGCCCGAGGCCGAGGCCGGCGTGAAGAACGGCGCATCCCTCACTCTCATCGAGGGCAAGAACAAGATCGAGAAAAAGGTGCCCGCGAGCATGCAGACCTTCTCGCTCGATTACGAGCGGAAGAGGCTGAAGGACTACAGCAGGGACTACTCCACCGAAGACCTGGAGATCCCCGCCTTTCTGCGGCGTCACATTGAATAACCCCACCCCCCTCCATCCCGTCCCGCCCCGAAACGGGGCGGGACGTCATTCTCTTTACGGAGGATCGTATCGGACCGATACGGCCCTCCGCAAAGAGATCCCGCGCCCTGGAAGGGCGGCCCTCGCCCCCTTCGGAGAGTGAGTAACGAACATGAAGACGGACCGTCCGATCGAGAACCTCATCGCGGAATTCGTACGATCGCGCGCCGGGGCATGCGAGGCGCTCGTTCCGCTCGCCGGAGACGCGTCCATGCGCCGCTATTTCCGCGCGTCAGCGGCCGGCGGATCATTTGTCGTGTGTTACGATGAAACGCTTACCGCCTCCGCGGAAGGGGAGCACCAGTTTCTTGTCGTGCATTCCCTTTTCGAGCGCCACGGAGTGCCGGTCCCGTTGATACATGCCGCGGACCGCGTGCGCGGCCTCCTGCTCCTGGAGGATCTTGGCGACGAGCTCGTGGAGGACCGCTTTCCCCGCCTGTCGGCCGATGAAGGCGAAGAGCTCTATGGCGGTATCCTCGATATACTCGCGCGGATACAGTCGATTCAACCGGACGGTTCACCCGTACCCTTCGGGCGCTCCTTCGATGTGGAGAAGCTCATGTTCGAATTCGATTTTTTCATAGAGCACGCGGTAAAGAACTACTTCTCTTTCGCCGCGCCGGGGTCCTTTTTCCGCGAGCTTCGGGCCGGCTTTCTCGACGTGGCCGCAAAGCTCCAGCGTCCCGGTGCCTTCGTGCTGAACCACCGCGATTTCCATTCGCGGAACATCATGTTCCGCGGCGCTTCCCCGTGCGTCATCGACTTCCAGGACGCGCGCATGGGCCTGCCCCAGTACGACCTGGCCTCGCTGTTAAGGGACTCCTATCTCCGCCTCGACGATCCGCTTTTCGAGCGCCTGATGGATCGCTATTACCGGACCGCGCGCGAAACGGGCATCCACTCCATGCGCCGCGCGGAATTCGACCGGCTCTTCGACCTTTCGGCCTTCCAGCGGAACGTGAAGGCGGTCGGCACCTTCGCCTATCAGTCGCGCGTACTGGGCCGCCGGAGGTACGAGCCGAGCATCGCCGGTACCCTCTCGTACCTCGGCGCGTACGCGTCGAGAACGGAAGAGCTCTCGCGCCTGGTCGGGCTCATCTCCGAGTGCGCCGGAGGCGCCGCGTGAAGGGTTTCATTCTGGCCGCGGGATACGGGGAACGGCTGAGGCCCGTAACCGATGTATTTCCGAAGCCGCTCGTTCCGGTGGCGAATGTCCCGTCTATATGTTATGCGATATCATTAATGGCCTCGGCCGGAATAAGGGAGGTGATCGTAAACCTGCACTACCGGTCCGAAGCGATACGCTCTTTCTTCGAGGAGCGGGAGAATTTCGGCCTGCGTGTATCGTTCTCGTACGAACCGCAGATCCTGGGCACCGGCGGCGGCGTCATGAAATGCAGGGAAGCCATCGGGGAGGACGATTTTCTTCTTGTAAACAGCGATATAGTGATGGACCTCGATGTCGCGGCGCTTGTGCGGAGTCACCGAGAGCGGTCCTCACCCGGTACGGTGGTCCTGTACCGCGCCGCCGACGCCGCGTCGATAGGGCAGGCCGGAATCCGGGGCGGCCGTGTGGTCGATTTCAAGAATTACCTGGGCTCGGGCGTGGCATCGGGCCTCGTATACACCGGCGCGGCGGTGCTCTCTCCATCGATCTTCCGCTATCTCGAGAAGGGCTTTTCGAGCATCGTGTACACGGGCTACACGGGACTCATTACACACGAACGGCTCGACTTCTATGAGCACGAAGGGCTCTGGCTCGACATCGGCACGATACGCTCCCTGCGCACGGCCTCGCTGCGTCTGGCGGGAACGCCCCTCGCGAACAGGGCCGCCGCCGACAGCGGGTTCGACGCCTCTCCGGTCGCGCTCACCGCGCGCGTGGCCGACGGCGCGGCGGTCGTGGATTCGGTGATCGGCGACGAATCCGAAGTGGGCGCCGGCGCGGAGCTTGCCGGGTCGGTGCTCCTGCCGGGAGCTCGCGTGGAAGCGGGCGCCCGTATTACAAACGCCGTGGTTCTGGGCGGGGAGGTGCTGAAGGAATGAGTGTAAAAACGGGACTCGATGTTCTGCTGTCGGACCCGGGACGTTATGCGAACCGCTATATAGCCCTTATCGCGAACCAGACCTCGGTGGCGTCGTCGCTCGACTATTCATGGGACGCGTTCCTCCGCGCGGGACTGCGCCTGCGCCGGGTATTTTCTCCCGAACACGGTCTCTATGGCACGGAACAGGACCAGGTGCCGGTCGCCGGTCAGCCGGCGGCGGGACCGCAAACCGTGAGCCTGTACGGAGATTCCATAAGCACCCTGCGGCCGGTCGAGGAGATGCTGGACGGCGTGGACACGGTGATATTTGACATTCAGGACGTGGGAGCGCGCTATTATACGTATGTAAACACCATGGCGATGTTCATGGAATCGCTTTCGGGGCGCGACGTGGAATTTATCGTGCTCGACCGCCCGAACCCTCTGGGCGGGACAGCGGTGGAGGGGCCGTCGCTCGAGCCGGGTTTCGAGTCCTTTGTCGGCGTCTTTCATGTCCCGGTCCGCCACGGACTCACCGCGGGCGAGCTCGCGCTGTGGTACAAAGAACGCCACCGGCTCGACGTTGACCTCAAGGTTACAGGGATGATGGGATGGCGTCGTTCCATGCCCTACGCGGAGACCGGGCTTCCATGGGTGACGCCGTCGCCCAATATGCCGACGCCGGAGACCGCCCTGGTGTACCCCGGGATGTGTCTCCTCGAAGGCACCTCGCTCTCCGAGGGCCGCGGCAGCACCACGCCGTTCCAGCTGTGTGGAGCTCCCTTCATAGAGCCGGGGGAGTACTCCGCGCTCCTCAACGCTCAGGATGTTCCGGGCGTCCGCTTCCGGCCGACGTATTTCAAGCCGACCTTCAACAAGTTCGCAGGCCTCGCTTCGGGCGGCGTCTTCCTGCACGTCACCGATCCGGTGTCGTTCAAACCGTTACTGGCGGGCGTGGCCGTGGTGTGGGCCGCGCGGAAAATCCATGGAGAGCGATGCTCCTTTCCGCGCGGCGTTTACGAGTTCAATTCGAAGCACCCGGCTTTCGATCTCCTCGCCGGGAACGCCGTCCTGCGCGGCATGATAGAGGCCGGCGCGGATATTACGTCGATCGCCGCGAGCTGGATTTCGGATGAAGAGCGATTCCGGGAGACAAAAAAATCCTTCCATCTGTACGATTGAATCCCTACGTAAAAAATAGTATTTGAAATAATAGTGTTTCCGCGCTATATCGGATAGATGACGGCGGTCGTCGGGCCGATCGGCCCATCGGACTCGTCAGCTAAATGGCGCGTACGCGTTGTCCGGCATCGGAGTGCCGGAGCCATCGCGGCGCGTAATCGAGGGTCAAAGGACTGGGAGACATGGAAAAGGCATGCCGCAGGGGCACGGCGAAGAGGGTTCCGCTCGAGAACGGGGAATCGAACGGTAAATACGTGCGGCTGCTCGATTCGGTGGTGAGCGCGCTCTGCCGGCCGGAATCGTACGAGCCGGTGTTTCACGGCGCGCACCACGAGGTCGCCATGCCTTCAATCGAGGCGCTCGGTGAGACCGTCGAGCTCCTGCGTACGGTGTTATTCCCCGGATTCTACGGGCACCCGGAACTCAAGCCGGGAACAATGCAGTTTTACATCGGTTCCGCGATCGACAGAATATTCCTCCTTCTCGCGGAACAGATAAACAGGGGGCTGTGTTTCTCATGCGAGGAGGAGGCGCTGGACTGTGTTATCTGCGAAACAAAAGCGCGCGAAACGACCCTCAAATTCATCGGAGCGCTTCCGGAAATACGGCGGATGCTTGCCGCCGACGTGCGTGCCGCGTACGAGGGCGATCCCGCGGCGAAAAGCCCCGGCGAGGCCATATTCTGCTACCCGAGCATAACCGCCCTCACCAACTACCGGATCGCCCACGAGCTGTACCGCCTCGACGTTCCCCTCATCCCGAGAATAATAACGGAGATGGCCCATTCGACCACCGGTATCGACATCCATCCGGGCGCGCGTATAGGAGAAAGCTTCTTCATAGATCATGGAACCGGGGTCGTTATCGGCGAAACCTGCATCATCGGGAATAATGTGCGCATTTACCAGGGCGTGACGCTCGGGGCAAAAAGCTTTCCGCTCGATGAGGCGGGAAGGCCCATCAAGGGCATTCCGCGGCATCCGGTCGTGGAGGACGATGTCATCATCTATTCGGGCGCGACAATACTCGGGCGCATAACCATAGGGCGCGGCGCGGAGATCGGCGGAAACGTCTGGCTGACGCGCGATGTCCCGCCGGGCACCAGAGTGTACCAGGGCAGGGATGACGAGTAATCGTCACCTGAATCATAACGCGGCCGTCTGCTGAAAGTACACCGCGGAGCGATGTAAACGAAAAAATGGCCGGAACACGCACAACGAAGACGAATCCTCGACGCAGCGACGGAAAGTCGGCATCCCGCGATGAAAGCCTGTATCGCGCCCTGATGGAAAGCGTTGCCGACGCAATCCTTATAGCGGATATGAAGGGGATTTTGACAGACGCCAACCGGAGGGCGGCGGACCTCCTTGCCATCCCGCGAAGAACGCTCATCGGAATGCGCATTTCGCAGATACATCCCCCGGATGAGGCGACCAGGATCAGGGCAGCCTTCGCCAGCCTGAAAAAGCGCGAGTCGATGATGATTTCCGATGTAAGCGTGCTGAAAGCTGACGGCGAGCGCATACCGGTGGAGATAACCGGCACGATAATGAAGCTCGGGAACCGCAGGCTGGCGCTGGGGATTTTCCGCGATCAGCGTCCCCGCATCCGCGATCAGGAAAAGATACGGGAGAGCGAGGAGAAGTTCCGGCTGCTCTTCAACAGCGGCAACGACGCGGTATTCGTCCACGGTTTCGGTCCAGGGGGCGAGATCGGCCGCTTCACTGAGGTGAACGACGTCGCATGCCGCGTGCTCGGTTATTCACGCAAAGAGCTTCTTAAAAAGACTCCTCTGGATATAGACCCGCATAACAGCCCCGATGAGCTTGAGAGGATAAAGGCCTCACTCATGCGGGACGGCCAGGTGATCTTCGAGACGCATCATCGCACTAAATCGGGTATACGTATCCCCGTTGAGATAAATTCGCTCGCGGTGGAAATCGACGGCAGGCCCAGCATTATCTCTATCGCCCGCGACGTCACCGAGCGAATGCGCGTCGAACAGGAGTTGAGGGCGAGTGAACGCAATTACCGCGAGATCTTCAACTCCACGCGTGACGCGATAGTAATACACGACGCGAAGACCGGGAGTATCCTTGACATCAACGATGCCGCCGAGCGGATGTACGGAATAGCGCGCAACGATATTCAGCGGCTGACCATAGAGGACCTCGGCGTGGTGGACGAGGGCTATACGCTTAAGGCGGCGTCTGCCAGGATCGCTGAGGCCAAGAAGAAGGGAAGCGTTACTTTCGAATGGCACGCGCGCGATCGCGATGGCAGGACCTTCTGGGTCGAGGTGACGCTCAATCGCACGGAAATCGCTGGAAAGCAGCGCGTCATCGCGGTGGTGCGTGATATCGAGGACCGCAGGAGGGCGGACGAGCGGCTCAGTACGCTCTCGAGGGCGGTCGAGCAGAGTCCGGTCTCGATCGTTATAACCGACGAGAAAGGCGATCTCGAATTCGTTAACCCGGCGTTTGCGGAGGTAACCGGCTATGCTCCGGAGGAGGTGATCGGCAAGAATCCGCGTATTCTGAAATCCGGGCTTATGGACCAGTCGGTCTACGAAGAGCTCTGGCGGATCATCGCGGGCGGGAACAACTGGAAGGGGGAGTTCATCAACAGGAAGAAAAACGGGGACATTTACTGGGAGCATGCCGTGATTTCACCGGTCAAGAACTCACGCGGTGATATCACTCATTACGTGGGCGTAAAGGACGACGTGACGGAGCTCATCACCACTCAAAAGGCCCTTAAAACCTCTGAAGAACGCTACCGCATACTCTCGGAAATCACCTCGGACTACGCCTACTCGGCACGCGTAGACGCGGATGGAAGCGTACACATCGAATGGATTACCGAGGCCTTCACCCGGATAACCGGGTACGACGTGGGCCTTATCAACGAGAAGAGCTTCTTCGAAATCCTGGTCCACGAAGAGGACCGTCCCGCCCTGAAACGGCGGTTCGAACGCCTGCTCTCGGGAAACCCCGATGTCAGCGAATACCGGATCTGGACCAAAGACAGACTGATCCGGTGGGTGCGCGTGTACGGAAGGCCGGTCCGCGACGAAGAAAGCGGGCGGGTCGTGCGGATAATCGCGGCCGCGCAGGACATCACCGTCGAGAAAGACGCGCAGGACCGCATCGCGGCGCAGAACGCCTTCATGATGATGGTGCTTGAGTCGATCCCGTATCCCTTCTTCGTGATCGACACCCGGGACTACTCGGTGAAGATAGCGAACTCGGCGACGCGAAACATGGGCATTGATATTAATGACAAGTGCTACTGCCTCATGCATAAGAAAGGCACTCCGTGCGCCGACGAGGGATTCGCATGCCCGATGGTAGAGGTGCTCAGAACCAGGAAACCGTTCGTCACCGAACACGTGCACGCGCATCCCGGCGCCGAGGATAAGATCGTCGAGGTGCACGCCTTTCCGATAACCGACTCCTCGGGGGCGGTGAGCCAGATGATCGAGTACCAGATCGACATCACCGAGCGCACCAGGAAGGACCGCCTGTTGCACGAGGCACAGGAAAAGTACCGTGCACTGGTGGAACACGTTCCGGCGGTTACCTATATTTCGGCTCTGGATGACGCGAGCACGACCATCTACGTGAGTCCCCAGATAAAAACGATCCTGGGGATTGAGCCGGAAACTTTCATTAAATCTCCCGAGCTGTTCTTCGCCATGATGGTCGAGGAAGACAGGCCGGGCGTTCTGGAGGCGCTGAAACGGGCTCACCATGGGGGCGGGACTTTTGTGGCGGAATACCGTATGCGAAATCCCTCAGGTGAAATAGTATGGCTCAGGGACGAGGCCCGGGTGGTTCGCGATGAGCGCGGGACGCCGCTTTTCATGCAGGGACTGATGATCGACCTGACCGAGCGCAAGGACATGGAGCTCGCCCTGCAGAGATTCCGCGCGGCCATTGACAGCTCCGCCGACTCGATTTACATAATCGACGCGGAGGAGATGCGTTTCATCGACGTAAACGCCACCGCGACCGATATGCTCGGCTATACGCGCGAAGAGTTGCTCGCGATGGGGCCTCACGACCTCGACCCGAATTATTTATACAGCGAGATTCAGGACACATTCAACGACGTGATAGCCCGCTTCCCGGAGAAGAGGGTGATCGAAAGCCAGCACATCCGCAAAGACGGAACGCTCGTGCCGGTCGAGGTATACATGGGAGCCTTCCATTCAGGCGAAGGATGGCTCGTCATCGGTGTCGTCCGGGATATTACCGAAAGGAAACGGAACCATGAGATGCTCCAGCGGGCGAAATACGAGGCGGAGAAGGCCAACAGGGCGAAGAGCGAGTTCCTCGCAAACATGAGCCACGAGCTGCGGACACCGCTGAACGCCATACTCGGATTCAGCCAGCTGCTGGAGCGTCACAGGGAGGAAGACCGAAGGGAAAAGCTTCTCGAGTATATCGGCTACATACAGCAGAGCGGAAAGCACCTGCTCGAGATGGTGAACGATATCCTGGACCTCGCCAAGATAGAGTCCGGAAGACTGGACGTTGAGAAGAAGCGCTTCCATATCGCCGGGATGATCGCCGGATCGATTTCCACGGTGCGCTCGATAGCGGAAAAGAAGGGCCTCGAAGTTGTCCAGAACATCCCGCCCGACGTCGGGTGGCTCGTCGCGGACGAGGTCCGGATAAAACAGATCATGTTCAATCTTCTCTCGAACGCGATCAAATTTACCGAAAGAGGCAAACGGATCGGCGTCGACGCCTTGCCGGCGGGAGACCATGTCGAGATCACCGTATGGGACGAGGGCAGGGGCATAGACGCCGCCGACCTCGGGAGGATCTTCGACCCGTTCGAGCAGGTTTCCTCTTCGAGCGGCCACAAAGAGCAGGGGACCGGCCTCGGGCTGTCCATCACCAGGCGGCTGGTGCAACTTCACGGGGGGACCATTGCGGTAAAGAGCGCCCCCGGCGCGGGAAGCCGCTTTACCGTTACCATACCCGGAAGGAGTGCACTGACGGAATCCCCCGCTCCTACCAGCTTCAATGTCGAACATAGGGACGGGCCCGCACAGGGTCTTCGTAAGACCGTCCTCATCGTCGATGATAACGAAATTAACCTTAGGCTTCTCGCCACGGCCCTTAAACAGTTCGATTTCAATCTGCTGAGCGCGTCGTCCGGGGAAAAGGCGCTCGAACTCGCGGCGGAGAAAATCCCGGACCTCGTGATTATGGACATACAGCTTCCCGGAATGAACGGCGTGGAGGCGATGAAGACGATGAGGCGCATCGTCGGCGGGAAAACATCCTTTATCGCCCTCACCGCGCACGCCATGAAGGGTGATCGAGAGCGCTTCATGGCCGAGGGCTTCGACGGGTATATATCGAAGCCGATCAGCATTCCCGTCCTCTATCAGACCATCAGGGACCTTGTCCGTTGAAGAGGCCGCTCCCGCACAGGCGGCCGTCCCCAGCGATTACGGCCGATCGTCTTTAAAATGTACCCGCCTCGCAATATTTTAATTGACATTATATCCGTCGGGTACATAATGAGTAAGCACTCACTCATTTTGTGGGCGACCTCCCTGTGAAAAGGAGCCGGTTATGAATACGGATCTGGTCAAGGCTCATCTCAATCTCAACGCGGTACTGGTAAACCTCGAGGACCTCGTGGTGTACGACGAGGAGATGGCGGCATTGTCGAGGAACTGGAACATCTCCATCCAGTTTATCGTGCGCAACGGGCCGAGCGCGTTCATCCGGTTCGAGAACGGCACGTGTACGGTGGGCAAAGGCAGGTGGCGGAAACCCTCGATCATCCTTTATTTCCTGTCGCCCGGGCACCTGGTGCGGATGTTCGATGGAAAGGCGCAGCCGGTGTTGCTCAAGGGATTCACGAAGCTCGGTTTTCTCATGAAGGATTTTCCGAAACTGACAGCCCGGCTGGAGCATTATCTGAAGCCCACGCCGGAGCTTCTGGCCGATAAAAACTACCTCGCGGTCAATACGCGCTTCACCATCACGACTGCCGCCTTCGCCATCAGCGAACTGGGCAAGGTCGATCCCATCGCCCGGATGATCTCGTCGCACATCAGAAACGGAGTTACCCTCATGAAGGTCAACCCTGGGGGACCGGCCGCCATGGTGAAATTCCAGGATGGCAACATAGAAGCGGCGAAGGGCGACACGGCGAAACCCATGTCGGCAATGCTGTTCCGCAATCTCAAGGTGGCGAACGACATCCTCAACCAGAAGCTCGACGCGTTCACCGCCATCGCGACCGGCGATCTCATGCCGCGCGGTCAGATAGGGATGATCGATTCGGTGAGCCTGCTTCTCGATCGAATTCCACTGTACCTTGGCTGAAGGGAGGATACCAGATGAAGACGTATACCTATAAAAAATCGGTGGCGCTTTTCAAACGCGCGGCGAAGGTGATTCCCTGCGGTATTTACGGGCACCTCAGCCCGGCGCCGCTCGTACCGGCGACGGATTATCCTTTTTACGCCTCACGGGCCAGGGGCTCGCGCTTCTGGGACGTGGACGGAAACGAGTTCATCGACTACATGTGCGCCTACGGACCCATGGTGCTCGGCTACAACAATCCGAAGGTCGACGCCGCGGCGATGAAACAGCTGAAGAGCGGGAATTGCATAACATCTCCGGCCCCGGTAATGGTGGAACTGGCCGAGTATCTGGTCGATACCCTGAGCATCGCGGACTGGGCCTTTTTCGCGAAGAACGGGGGGGATGTGACCTCATACGCGCTTATGACCGCGCGCGCCGCGACGGGCAGGAAGAAGGTAATCCTGGTCCGCGGTGGATATCACGGCGTCGCCCCGTGGGCGCAGGCCCCCGGTCACCCCGGCATCATCGACGAGGACCAGGCGACAATCCTGCGTGTTGAATGGAACGATTTCGAGGGACTGGAACGGCTGGTTAACGCGCATCCCGGAGAGATCGCCGCGTTCATGGCCACACCATATCACCACCCCACGTTCGCCGACAGCGAACTTCCGGCGCCCGGTTACTGGAACAGGGTGGAAGCGCTCTGCAAAAAGAACGGAATCGTCCTGATCATCGACGACGTGCGCTGCGGCTTCAGGCTCGATATGCGCGGTTCGAACGAATACTTCGGCTTCAAGCCCGACCTCGCCTGTTATTGCAAGGCGATCGCCAATGGATATCCTATCTCCGCCCTGGTCGGCACCGAGGCGCTAAAGACCGCGGCCGCCAGGGTCTTCTATACCGGAAGCTACTGGTTCTCCGCCGTCCCGATGGCCGCGGCAATCGCCTCCTTGAAGGAGCTCAGGCGTCTGAAGGCACCGGAGCTCATGATCGCGCGCGGTAAAAAGCTCCTTAACGGATTGGTCGAAATAGCGAGGTCGCACGGATACACGCTGAGGGTGAGCGGAGTTCCCTCCATGCCATCGGTTTATATCACCGACGACGAGAGCCTCATGCTGCATCAGGACTGGTGCGCCGAATGCACCAAGCGCGGCGTGTTCTTCACGTCTCATCACAACTGGTTCATTTCGACCGCCCATACGGACGCGGATATCAAGAAAACCTGGAACGTGGTGGACGAGGCCTTCAGGGTCGTAAAGAAAAAGTACGGCGCGTAAGCGATACCCCGAGGTATGACGCCGTCCGGGGCCCTTGACGGACTCCCGGCGGCGCGCTCTCCACAAAATAGTTGACGGCCTTCGTCGGGCCGCGTACTATTAGCGCTTTCAAGACGACCGTAAATATACATTCGGAAAGCGCCGCCATGCCCGAAGACAACAAGATCACTCATGAAATAATCGCGCTCAAGGTGAAAATCAACCTGCCGCGGCAGTCCTCGTCGGGGCTGCTTGTCGCTTACATCGACGCGGCGCGTCTGAACTACCTCGGGTCTTTCTCGATCGTCGCGGTAGGCCAGGACCTGGTGCGCGAAAAACTCGCCCGCCCCCACGGCGAACTGGTAAAGGCGATCATGCAGGGCATCTCCCGCCTGGAACTCAACGTCGATCTTCACGGGAAGCTGAAAGCCAACATTGACGGAGTCGTCACCCAGGAGACCATGCGGGCCATAGTGGCCAATATTCAGGCGAAGGACATCGGGACCGCCGAGAACTACATAAAGAAGGTGATCGAAAAAGCCCTCGCGCTGGATAAAACGGAGGCCCAGCTCGACTTCGAGCCCGTCAGTTACGGTCAGTACTCCGAGCTCATGGTCGAGGATGAGGTCGAAAAGATGACCTTCGCGCAGAAGATCAAACTCGTCCTTCCATACGTGAATAACAGGAACGACATCGCCGAAAGCGTGGTGAAGGGCGCGGTGAACGATGTCGCCCTCGTAAAATTCGCCTTCGAGCGGGGCGAGCGGCTGTTCGGGCGGGGGCTTATCATATACGGCATGGTGAGCAAATCGGTCAACAACGTCTTCCTGGCCGTCGGACCGGACCGCGCCTTCGAAGACACGGATATCCTCGCTCCGGTTTCGGATTTCATGGACGATCTCGAATCGCTGGTGGACTCCGAATCGTTCGACGACCAGGCCGCGGTCAGAATCGACAGCGTAATACGCCGGGCGAATCCTGCACAGCTTGCGGACGCGGCTTCAAAAGGCGACCGGGCCCTCGCGGGCAAGGCGGTCGCGGCCCTGCTGACGACCGGTATCGGCGACGGAGTGGACGCCGAGGCCGATTCCCTGCTGATGAATTCCCTCCGGATGGAGCTTCTGCTCAAGCCGGGAACACGGGCCCAGAGGCGATCGACCGAGGCCCAGGAGGCGCCCGCGAAGGAGGAGGCTCCGGGCGGCATGAAGCTTATCAATTGCGATCTTATACTTTCTCCCACCCGGGGGCGCAATATATCCAGCCTCAGGCCGGGCGACCACGTACAGGTGATGCTCGACAGCTCAAATCCCGTCGCGTATAAGATACTGAAACAGCTCAACCTGATAACCGCGGACAAAGTAAAGCCCGTCGGCGCCACGGTCTACTCGATCAAGCACCATCCGAAGGAAGGGTACAAAGTTTTCGTCCACATCGTAAAGGGTATCCTCGGAAAGGCGGAGGAGGAGCAGGACATACGGATCAAGACGGGAGACCCGGTCGTTGAGGAAAAGATGCGTCAGGCGTCGAGCAGCATGGTGATCGGCATAGTGGCGGGCGTTGTCGTTTTGCTTATCGTTATCCTCATATTCCTGCTTCTGTGATTGCCCGCCGCGGCGGTCGCGGCAATTTTGGTTTGACTTTTATCTTTCCGATTATAGTGTGGGAAACTTTTTTTGGAGGATGCCATGGCTTACAAGATCACCGGTGACTGCACAATGTGCGGGACCTGCGCGGACGAGTGCCCGGTCTCGGCAATAAAGGAAGGAAAGGAGACCTACGTGATCGACGCCGATATCTGCACCAGTTGCGGGTCCTGCGTCGATGTCTGCCCCGCGGAGGCGATAGTCGAGGCGTAATACCGCCCTGTTCATCCGATAGAACGGTTTCGGCCGCGGCGGTCGCGTGCCGCGTCCTTGTTCCGCGACCGAGCCGTTCCGTTGGATGGTGCGACGTGGCGGAAAATAATCGGAGATAGAAAGTCCGTAATTGAAAAAACCCGACCACCTGTTCCGCGTAATCGCCATATCCCTGCTGCTTGTGTCGATGGGCGGATGGACACACCTGAAAGGGGCCGAAACGACCGGCTCCGCCGATTCCGAAGCACACCGGATTCGCAGAAGTATGGAAAAGCACTACCGTAACTGGGATCGGGGGCTTTTCGGTAGCCGGCGATTTTACCGGCGCGAGCTCGAGAGCTTTCTGTCCGGCCGCGTCGGAGAAAAAATCGCCACGGGGTTCGATTATACGCTCGTGTATCCGGAGGCCCTGACCGCGAGGCGTTTCATGTGTAAATTCCGGTACGGTGCGTGGCTTGAGGTCAGAGGAGAGCTGTCCGAGTCCGACCTGAAGGCCCTTGCGGGCGGAGAGGCCGCGGGGCCGCCGCGGTGGTGGAGGGTGCCGCTTCTGGTCTCCTTCGAAGGAAAGCTCAAAAGATTCAGACTCGATGACGGCCCCCCGCGGTCGGTGGTCATTGTTCTCGAGGTTCTTCGACCGGTGTCGTCCCGGGGCGCAATCCAGGGCGCTCCGGCGAAGGGACCCGATGATTGAAAAAAGGAGCACACGCCATGTGCGGAATAATCGGATACGTCGGTAAGCGCAGCGCGGCCGGGATAATCGTGAGGGGCTTGAAGAGACTCGAGTACCGCGGCTACGATTCCGCCGGCATCGCCCTTGTCGACGGCGGGCTTTATTACCGGAAAAAACAGGGCAAGATAGCGGACCTCGAGGGTGTCCTCGATTACCCCGCGCTCGAGCGCTACCGAACGGGCATAGGGCACACCCGCTGGGCGACCCACGGAGTGCCCTCGGACCGAAACGCCCATCCGCACCTCTGCTGCGCGGGGAAGATAGCACTGGTGCATAACGGAATAATAGAGAA
>Ga0116174_10002018_pt1 | contig 17921 bp, 19 predicted proteins | sample AD_UKC087_MetaG_FD_89801 | JGI IMG/M metagenome (GOLD analysis project Ga0116174, IMG submission 89801) | Active sludge microbial communities of municipal wastewater-treating anaerobic digesters from USA - AD_UKC087_MetaG | ecosystem: Engineered > Bioreactor > Anaerobic > Digestate | place: USA...
AACCTTGGGATTCAGTCCGGCAGGTATATTTACCCTGCCGAAGGCCTTTTCGGCGGTAAATCCGGCGCAAAGGCACAATTTCTCGTCAATGGCGTTCAGGGCAATTCTTACGGATTGACCCAGTTGAAATCAGGCGACGTAGTAACAATAGATGCACCAGGCGGCGGTGGGTATGGCAATCCCTCCGAACGGGAACCACAAATAGTGCTGCACGATGTGATAGAAGGATACGTGAGTATTGAAGAGGCAAAATCTGAGTATGGGGTTGTGATCGACCCAACAACATTTGAAATTGATACGGAAAAAACCGATAGACTTAGAAAGAGTAAACAAGAAAGGTTTTAGCAATCGGATAAAAAACATTATAAAAATAAGAGGAGGTGCATAAAGGATGGAAAGACCATTTGATACAAAGATTAAAACGGAAAAGGAGTTGAAATCCCTCCAACTTGACGAATTGAAATGGACGGTAAATCATGTCTACAATGGTTCTGCGTATTACCGAAAAAAGCTTGAAGAGGCCGGAGTAACACCTGGCGATATCAAGGCACTCGAAGACATCAGGAAACTGCCTTTTACAACAAGCAAAGACCTTCAGGAGGATTATCCTTTCCCGCTGAGGAGTGTGCCCTTTGAAAAGATTGTGCGCATCCATGCATCGAGTGGCACCACAGGCAAACGTAAGGTGCTGTGCTACACAGCCAAGGATGTTAACGATTGGGCAGAGATGTTTGCCCGTTGTTATTCATATGCAGATTGCACAATAGAAGATAGAATACAGATTGCCGTTGGTTACGGTGTATGGACGGCTGGTTGGGGTTTCCAGAATGGATGCGAACGCTTCGGCGCCATGTCTATTCCGATTGGGCCAGGCAATACGGACATGCAGTGCCAGTTCCTCGAAGACTTCGGTACAACTGTGATGACATGCACCGCTTCCATGGGATTGTTAATGGCAGAACTAATCGATGAGCGGGGCTTGCGTGGCAAAATCGAACTTAAAAAGATGATATTCGGATCTGAACGGGCAAGCGATGCGATGAGAATGAGAATATCGGAACTATCCGGGGTCAGATATGACCAACTCTTTGACATCCCGGGCATGACTGAACTGTACGGACCTGGCACGGGACTTGATTGCAGACACCACACAGGTATCCACTATTGGGCTGATTATTATATACTCGAGATACTCAACCCGGATACACTTGAGCCTGTACCTGAGGGCGAGGTAGGCGAAATGGTGGTAACAACCCTTAAAAAAGAAGCTTCACCTCTTATACGTTATCGCACAAGAGACCTCACGCGTCTTATGCCTGGCGAGTGCCCCTGTGGCAGCATCATGCCGAGACACGACAGGATTCTCGGCCGTTCAGACGATATGTTTATCTTCAGGGCTGTCAACATCTATCCGAGCCATATCGACCAGATACTCTCCAATATAAAAGAGGTAGGAAGCGAATATCAGATTATCCTGTACAGGAAGGATACGGGCGGAAAAGACCACATGAAGATAAAGGTTGAGCGGGCACAGGGACTACAACACTCCCATGACTCGGACAAACATATCAGGAAAGCAATAGAAAAGGAGATAAAGAAACAAATACTTATAAGTTGCGACGTGGAAATAGAGAACTACGGTTCGTTGCCGCGTTCTGAACGTAAGACAAAAAGGGTGTTTGATAACAGAGATTAGGTGGGTGCATAAGGGCATAAGCTGTGGGGGATTTCAATGCTTTGCCTTTGCCTGATGCTTAAACAAAGGAGGTTATTGTGAAAAGCTATGAGTATCATAAACCAAAAACAATAGAAGAGGCAATCAGTTTGATGGGAAGTCTCGAAGATGCAAAATTCATTGCCGGTGGCACAGATGTAATGGTATTGATCAAGCAAAAAAAGATTTCCTCTAAATGTATGGTTTCATTGAGGAATATTGATGGACTTGCCTATATAGACACACAGAACGGATTACGTATCGGCAGTGGAACAACCCACAGCACCATTGACGAAAATGGGCACATTAAAAGGTATTACTCTGCCCTGACCGATGCAACCAGTCGTCTCGGATCAAAACAGATCAGGAATGTGGCAACAATCGGCGGAAACATCTGTAATGCCGCACCATCTGCTGATACGGCATGCCCGCTTCTTGCGCTTGATGCAAAAGCAGTGATAGTGGGCAAGAATGGTTCAAAAACAACAAGCCTTGATGGGTTTTTTCTTGGGCCGGGCAAGACAATACTTTCGAAAGAAGAGCTTTTAAAAGAGTTCGTAATGCCGCCTTATGGTGAAAACACCGGGTCTGCCTATATCAAGCATACCAGAAGAAATGCGATGGATTTACCTATTCTCGGGGTTGCGACAAGGATAACCGTTTCTTTGCCAGATGAAAACATATCACGCTGCAAGGATATGTTTTGTACCATCGACAGCATCTCAAATATACTTGAAAGGTTAAAGGATGAAGGCGTGAAATGTGAGGATGTAATGATTGCCATGGGTGTAGTGGCACCGAGGCCAATGAGGGCTAAAAACGCAGAGTCTGTCATGAAAGGTAAAATAGTCTCCTCTGAACTTTTCGAAGAGATAGGGAACATTGCAGCAGGTGAAGCGCAGCCAAGAGATAGTATCCGGGGCGAGGCGTGGTATAGAACCGAGATGATAAAGGTTCTTGTAAAAAGGGCGCTCATAAAATCAATTGACAGGGTTATCAGGCCTGATGAGGCTTTCTATCCTGAAAGACTTTGGTAGAGGAGGGTGGCTATGAAATATGAAATATCGTTTTTGCTCAATAACGATAAGGTCACTGTAGAGGTCGACCCAGTATGGACACTTTTATATACGCTAAGAGAGGTGTTTGGCTTGACAGGCACAAAGGAAGGGTGTGGATACGGGGAATGTGGTGCCTGTACAGTGATAATCGATGGTCAGGCTGTAAACTCTTGTATTTTCCCTATCTTGGAGGTTGAGGGGAGACATGTAACAACAATAGAGGGCGTTGCATCTAAAGATGGGACCATGCACCCTCTTCAAAAGGCATTTGTCAACGAAGGCGCTATCCAGTGTGGCTTTTGTACACCGGGCATGATTATGTCTGCCAAAGCACTGCTCGATGCAAAGGAAAATCCTACAGAAGATGAAATTAAGGATGCCATAGAAGGCAATCTATGTCGGTGTACCGGTTACGTTAGGATTATCGATGCTATAAAATCAGTATCGAAAGGGAGGTAACGATGGACAATTTTACTATAGTGGGACAGAAGATACCAAAGATTGATGCCCCTGTAAAGGCAACAGGAGATGCATTATATATACAGGACATAAAGGTTTCGGGTATGCTTCATGGAAAGATTCTATACAGTAAATATCCCCACGCGCGCATATTGAAACTTGATACATCAAAGGCAGAAACACTTCCTGGTGTACGTGCAGTTGTCACAGCCGCTGATATGCCTCCAAATTTCAGGATTGGCGTGATGAAAGACAATCCACCGCTGAAATCGGGAAAGACTAAGTCGATTAGAGATGAGATTGCCGCCGTTGCAGCCATAAGCACAGAGGTTGCTGAGGAGGCACTGTCCCTTATTGAGGTAGAATATGAGGAGTTACCTGGCATATTCGACCCGATTGAGGCAATGCAGGAAGGTGCAACGTTGATCCATGAGGAGGTAAAATCCAATATCCTCAAAATGCCTTGGAAACTCGTCTGCGGTGATGTTGAAACAGCGAAGAAGGATTCCGCACATATTGTCGAGGATACATTCAGCACACAATGGGTAACGCATTGCTGCATGGGAACGAGTGGTTGCATCGCACAGTTGGATGCGAGCAACAATCTTACACTTTATAGTAATACACAGATTCCATCCCTTGCTCAGAACGATTTCGTTGAGGCCCTTAATGCATTCGGCTACAAGAACAGGAGGGTACGTATTATCCAGTCTGTTATAGGCGGGGGATTTGGAAGTAAACTGGATACATATGCCTATGAGTATATTGCTATACTGCTTGCCATAAAAACAAGAAAGCCTGTGAAAATAATCTTTTCACGCGAAGAGGAATTCTTTGCAACATCTCCACGTCAGTGCACGATTACTAAAATATCACAGGGTTGCGACAAGGAAGGCAGACTTACGTTCAGAGAAATAGAAATGATCCTTGACAATGGCGCATATACCTCATGGGGCGCAACTACACCATCCGTCATGATGCTACCCATATCTTCGCTTTATAAGGTGCCAAATATAAAGTACGTTGCAAAATGTGTCTACACAAATAATACATACTGTCAGGCGATGCGCGGTTATGGCAATCCTCAGGCTACCTTTGCAATTGAATCGTCGCTTGACCAGCTTGCTGAAAAGGCTGGTATTGACCCGCTCGAATTCAGAATTAGAAATTCTAATGAACCTGGAGAGATCACCCCGCAACGCTTCAAGATTACATCATGTGGTATGAAAGAATGTATTGACGAGGTCGCTAAAAGGCTTGCATGGAAAACGAAGAAAGAACATAAGGGTAACAGGGGCGTTGGTATTGCTTCTCTTATTCATGTTGGAGGAGGCGCCCGTGTTTACAAATCTGATGGTTGCGGCACTATTATCAAGATGGACGATTTCGGCAAGGTCGATGTATTTACAGGCGCAAGCGATATAGGACAAGGTTCAGATACGGTTATAGCGCAGATTGTGGCAGAGGTTCTTGGTATACCTATTGAGAATGTGAATGTTGTAAATAATGATACTGACATATGTCCGTGGGATGTCGGTGTCCATGCGAGCAGAACAACATTTGTGGCGGGAAACGCTGCCCTTGGTGCAGCAAAAAAGATAAGAGAGCAAATACTGGAGGCAGCCGGAAAACTTCTCGAAGAAGAACCTTCTTTTCTGGATATTAAAAACAGCATCATATACTCGACAAAAGACAAAGAGAAAAGTACGCCTTTAGGCAAGGCCCTGCGCAAGATTCACTATACATTGGGCGGAAAGATGCTTATGGCAGAATATTTCTATGATCCTGCGAACGAAAACTTCGATAGGGAATTCAAGGGAAACCTCTCGGTATCATACGCATATGGTGCACACGGGGTTGAAGTTGAGGTTGATAAAGAAACTGGACAGGTCAAGATATTGAATTATATAGCCGCACATGATGTAGGAAAACCCATAAATCCTCTGCTACTCGAAGGCCAAATATACGGCGGCGGGCTTCAGGGCATAGGATACGCCCTCGGTGAAAAGATGATTTATAAAAACGGTCGCTTAATGAATGGTAACTTTCTTGACTACAAGATGCCTACGGTTAAAGATGTGCCACCTGTTCAGGCAGTAATCGTTGAAACCGACGAGAAAGACGGGCCATTCGGTGCTAAAGGCATAGGTGAACCTGGGCTGGTCCCGACCGCACCGGCAATTGCAAATGCGATATATGATGCGGTAGGCGTACGTATAAAGGATCTACCAATAACACCTGAAAAGATTCTCAAGGCATTGAAGGAAAAACAAGGCAGGACTTGATAATCAAATGTGAATCAAAAAGGGTTGGAGGTTTGAATGCCAAATAAATCTCCAACCCTTTTGTATCTTAGAAATCATAAAAACTTATGTGACCTGACAACTTCCGTTTTTTTCGTAAATCATATCCCAAATAAAAAAGCATGAAACCAGGCACCAAGATATGCCTGAATAACCTTCTCGTCCTCCTTTACTTCAAACGGAGTGCCTTCCATGATCTTTTCGCCGAAATCCATCACAACGACCACGTCTGATATGTTCATAATAGTGCAGCATTCGCCCTATTCAATAGGGTCATTTTTGTCATCCGCTATAGCCATATTTATGTTGTATTTACCCTTTTTTGCATATTCCTCAAGCGTAATGGTAAATTCATTTTTTTGCTGACTCGCCGAATGTCTTGACATCACCTGTCAGGGGCACAATAAAACCTGTCTTGAGTGTGTCCCTTGCATATAAAATACCGGCGATAAAAAAACACATCAAAAATATTGCGACAATCTTTCTCATCTTTACCCTTCCAGGGATTGCAAAATATTTCATATAGAAAAAAATACGGAAATTTGTAATGTGGCCATTTTGAGTTAATCAGGTTTAAGAATATAATTAAGGGTTTTTACAAATTTTGCGTTTTGTTTATGTCTTTTTAACGGTAGCCTCAGATAACTTCCGCCAGATAGGCTCTCATATTGGTCAACAAAAATGTTGTAACGGTTAAAAATATCTTTCATATCCAATATATCACTGCCGGGTTTCAGCAAAAAAAGATTACATTGTGTATCCAAAATTTGCAGGTCCTTTATCCTTTTCAGTTTTTGAATCATGTATATCTTCTCTTTTTCAATAAACTCCAGAGCTCTCTTTTTGAATCCTTTGTCTTTCAAGGATGCCAGTGCAGCAGCATATGCGAGTGTATTCATTTGGAATAAGGATGTATTGTCGTTTAATTGCTTCACAAGGTCACGAGAGCCTGCCGCATATCCGATTGGCAACCCCTCAAGGGCGTAAAAACTGGAAAATGTTTTTATCAGAATTGTATTTTTAGCCTCTGTGGCTCGTTTAATGAAGGATACACCGGTGGTAAAATCCAAATAGCTCTCGTCGATGAGTAATATTTTACCATCCTTTTCCATTACATCCATCAAGGCATTAAGATCAGATGGGGTCAGCATTAAACCCGTTACATCGTGAGGATTTGGAAGAATAACCATATCAATATGCGCAAGTCGATCAATGATGCCGTTTACATCTATCGTAAATTGGAATCGACCCTTTTCTTCTGTATGGAATAAATGTATGTTGATTCCAAGACCATCTAAAATTTCTCTATACCTTTTTGAAACCGGCGAAACGAGGAGTATTTCGTTCGGTTTTGTTGCCAGGAAGATACTGTGCATCAATGAGGATAAACCAGCCCCGAAAACTATGCAATCTTCTCCTATGGTTTCATGCCTGCATAAATAACGCCGGAGATACCTTGCTTTTTTGTCGGGTTGAAACTCGAGAAGCTTGATGGATTTTCTTATTGCGTTTTTTGCCTTATTTGAAGGCCCAATGGGGTTGACATCCGATGTAAAATCAGAGATCTGGCGGACAGACAGTCTTTTACGTTCAGCAAATTCGTAAATATCCATATTGTTATTTTTTATCGAACTGCTTTAGTGCCTGCTCGGTGATTGATTTGACGACAGGGTCATCGGATTGCCCCTGAACTTCCAGGTAAAGCCTTTTTGCCTCTTCCAGCTTTCCTTTTATATGATTTATCCTTGCAAGGTAAAGCCGTGCAATAATGTTGATTTTTTTGTTGTTTTCGTTAATGATTGAATTAAATAGCGTTTCAGCGACATTAAGCTTCTCAATGCTGCTCGATACCGTTGATTCGCCAAAAGTCTGAATTGCCTGTGATAACATGAATTGTACTTTGTCATTCTGCCTTTTCGCATAAAAGCTGTACCCAAAAAGGGATGAACATATCACAACAACCACTATTAACCCAATTACACATGCCTTCGTATTGGCTTTGGCCCAATCCAATATAAAGGCTACCGCCCTTAATACGATATCGGGTTTCTTGATTTCTTCCTTTACCTTTCTCTTTGTCATATAACGTATTTCAACACATATGGTTATTCTGTGTCAATATGAATAGCAAAACAACAGGGATGATTATTAATGCGGAGGCCAAAACCTAATCGCCTGGTTCTTTAATAATCAGTGTATAATGCTGAGTCGGTTTGAATAATTATCCAGCCTAACCCCTTGATATGAAGAAAATCTAAACCTTTCTTTTCCTTATCTATCGAGCAGTTCATGTAAAAATAAAAACAGAAATGAATTTTATCAAGGAGTGGAAAATATCCAGAAAGCTTTATGGGAAAGGAATAAACAATTATATATACCTAATTGCGGTTTGCAATCGTACACATTCTTCATCGTTAAGGTCTATACGGTGTATCTGTATGGTTTATTGATTTTAATTCAGGAGTTGTCTACGGTCTTTTCAAACGTACCAATTGATGATCCTGCGCTTTCCTCAGGTGTTTTTTTTACCCTTACCGCCCCTACATATGTCCTACCATAAAAGTCAGACGAAAGGGAGTCGACTTTTACGCCAAGCCTGTTTTGTCCTGACGATGAGTGGATAAAATGACCGTCACCGATATAGATGCCTACATGGGTTGGGTATTTGATATATCTTTTTGTCCTGAAAAAAACCAGATCACCAACTGCAAGCTCTTCTTTTGATATCTTTTCACCTGCGTGAAACTGTTCCCTTGCACTTCTTGGAAGAGAAACATCAAATATGTCATATATCTTTTTAACATATGCGGAGCAGTCGAGGCCTCTTACGCTTTCGCCGCCGTATCTGTAAGGCGCCCCGATGAAGCTCTTTGCCACCTTAACAAGCATGTATTTTTCTTCGTTGCTTTTCCATGTTTTAATAGACTTTTTTGTAAACGTTACAAATTCTTCATCCTGATCCTTCTCTTCAACGGCCCTTGGAATTAGGATTATCTTTCCAGGCTTTAACTGTTTCCCTGTCAGATTATTTGCTTCAAAAATATCTTCTTTTTCAACATTGTATTTGATAGCCAGTTTATCGATTGTATCGCCTTTTTTTGTCCTGTATTCGATGAACTCATCATTATCGTTTATTGTAGCAGCCTCAACAACCTGCACTACTTTTGTTTCTTTTTTTGTCTTTGCTGATCTTTTTGCTGTAGTCCTTTGCGCCTTTTCAGTACTTGTCGAAGCTTTTGAATCATTTTTTATAATGATTTGCTGACCGATGCTCAAATTGTTTACTTTAAGATTGTTTTGGTTTTTCAGCTTATAAACGTTTATGTTGTATTTTTTTGCAATGCTGCACAGGCTATCACCATGTTTTACAGTATGTACCAACGGTGCAGAATGAGCAGTGCCCAAGGCCATTAAATTCAACAAAACTGCAGAAAAAAATATAAGGATTAATTTTGCCATTTGAATGTGTATACATTTTTACCAAAACAGTTTAATATGTGTCAAGAGGTTTTTGCATAAAAATTCATTCAGTGATAGATTAAAACAAAGCTGTTTGAACTATGACAAATTTATGTTGATTTTATAGGCCATTTTATTTTAAATTCAATTGTGAAATTTGTAACAAATCAAACCTGTTAGGAGGCTTATATGGAGATCGGAAGGGAAATCTTCTGGAATGTGGGTGGAGGTGCAAGGTGGTTGACCTATGCCTTAATGGTGATAACCTTAATTGTTCTTTATGTTGGTCTGAAAAAACGATACAGCATGTGGAAATTTGCTAAAGGCAAGTGCGCACCCTTTGATTTTTCAAAGAGGTTGTGGGAAAGGATAGGGTATTTTATCGAAAATGGAATTTTTCATAAATCGATTATGCGCGAATCTTTTCCTGGCACGATGCACTTTTTCATATTCTGGGGTTTTTTGATTCTCGCCATTGGAACTGCACTTGTCGCATTCCAGGATGACATCGTTAGACCATTTTTCAAGGCAAACATTTTACAGGGCGGTTTTTATCTGATTTTCTCTGCAGTTCTCGATGCAGCAGGTCTTGTAGCGATAATAGGTATTGTGATGGCCATCTGGAGAAGGTATGTAACCAAACCTTCAAGACTTGACAACAAAACGGATGATGCAATTACACTGGTCTGGATACTTGTTGTTCTCATAACAGGTTTTCTGGTTGAAGGTGCGAGGATCGCATCGACAAGACCTGATTTTGAGGTTTGGAGCTTTGTTGGCTGGATAACCTCCTATCTTTTTCTCGGACTTAGTCCGGACGGCATAAAGATAACGCACAAGTTTTTCTGGTATCTCCATATGCTTATATCGTTTGGACTTATTGCATATATTGCATATTCGAGATTGATCCACATCGTCACCTCTTCTTTAAACATGATGTTTAGAGGTGTTGAAGATACACCCCGCGGAGCTATAGCACCTATTGAAGACTTTGAGAACGCAGAGGAATTTGGGATTAACTCCATAGAAAATTTTACCTGGAGACAGATATTTGACCTCGATGCATGTACGAGATGTGGTAGGTGCCAGGATCTGTGCCCGGCATACGCGACCGAAAAACCGCTTTCTCCTAAGCAGTTCATACAGGATTTGAAGGCTGAATGGGAGAGGGCGACCTCAGGCATTAAGAACGAGGATGGTATTATTGACAACATTATTCAAGAAGAAACGCTTTGGTCATGTACTGCATGCCTCGCCTGTCAGGTAAACTGTCCTGTTTCAATACCGGTATTCGATAAAAACATTGAAATGAGAAGATATCTTTCGCTAACCTTGAGCAAGACAACACCCGAAACGAGACTCCTGTTCAAAAACCTTCAACAGAAGGTCGATCCTTACGGTATGGGCAAGAGACAAAGAACAGAATGGGTTGAAGGGCTTGATATAAAGAATGCGGCGGCGGAAGAGGTTGAGTATCTTTACTGGGTAGGTTGTGTGGCTTCCCTTGATGACAGAAATAGAAAGGTTGCCAAGGCGTTTTCGACAATACTCAACAAAGCAGGTATTTCTTTCGGTACACTCGGTCAGGACGAGACATGTTGTGGCGACCCAGCGCGCAGATGCGGAAATGAAGACCTATACCTTGGTATTGCGCAGGGCAACGTTGAACTTCTCAATGAACTCGGAATAAAAAAGATTATTACTACTTGCCCCCATTGTTATCACACTCTGAAGAACGAATATCCTCAGGTAGGCGGAAACTTTGAGGTATATCATCAGGGAGAATTCCTCTGGAAGCTTATCAGTGAAGGTAAAATATCAGTAAATCCATCAATAGAGGGGACAATTACATACCATGACCCATGCTATCTCGGTCGTGTCAACAGGGTCTTTGAACAGCCAAGAGATGCTATAAAGAAGGTAAAAAACGGAAATTTTGTTGAACTGGAAAGAAACCATGATAGAAGTTTCTGTTGTGGTGGTGGTGGTGGAAGGATCTGGATGGAAGAACACCACAAGAGGATCAACCATGCAAGGATGGATGAGGCTATAGCGATATCGGCGAATACCGTTGTGACGGCCTGTCCTTATTGTCTTACTATGATGGAAGATGCAATAAAGGATAAAGATAAGGTTGAAACGATGAAGGCATTAGACTTGTCAGAGATAATCGTAAAGTCTCTATAAACAAAACTATGAAATATAAATAAAAGGGTGAGGCAATCTGCCTCACCCTTTTATATTTTTGTGGGAAAGTTAACCTAAACTTCCAGGGATATTGCCTCAACCGGGCATTCTTCGGTACATGCACCACATTCTGTGCAGAGTTCAGCATCGACTTTAGCCGTATCATCAACGGTTATAGCGTCGACAGGGCAAACCTCGGCGCAAGCTCCACATCCTGTGCAGGCATCTTCATCAACTTTTGCTGGCATGTCACTACCTCCTTTCTTTTTGAAAATTCCTAAACGAATAAACAGAAAATGTCAACATAAAAATAGAACAAAAAATGTAAATTATTGAATTCCATATTTTTTCTTCAAAAATTCCATACCTGTCATCGGGTATAGCGCATAGATAAGGATATCTTCCATGTTGTCGCTTATATCCCTCAATGCCTCCCTTGCTTTCGGAAGTTCAGGTTCAAGTATGTCACCAGGCCTTGTTTCTATGGGTATTTCACCCTTTTCATAACCTTTTAGCGCCTTACCGCTGATTTCTTTATTTACATCGACTGGAGGTTTTCCATAAAGACCATAAAAATAGTCTTTTACCTCCTTTGAAATCATCTTGTATCGCCCTGCGATAACATTAAAGACAGCCTGTACACCCACAATCTGGCTTGTCGGTGTAACGAGTGGGGGGAATCCCATATCTTTTCTTGTCCTGGGGATTTCTTCATAGACCTCCTTAAGACGGTTCAATGCCTTTGCCTGCCTTAGCTGGCCTACGAGGTTGCTTATCATCCCTCCCGGAATCTGGTGCATAAGAACCCCTATGTCAATAACTGAAAATCTCGTATTATCTGCAAATGACATATAATTTGGTATAATGGACTCAAAATATTCATCTATTTCAGCAATTGTCTCAAGGTTAAAATCCGGATCAAATTGTGTGTTTTTAAGTGCAATGATGAACGGTTCTATTGCTGGATGTGAAGAACGCAATGCAAAAGGCGCAAGGCACGTATCTATACCATCTACGCCTGCCTCGATTGCCTTAAGACATGACATTGATGCCATACCACTTGTATAGTGTGTATGAAGATGGATTGGGATTTTTAGGTTGTTCTTAAGCGCAGAAATAAGCTCATATGCGTCATATGGAGAAATAATACCCGACATATCCTTAATGCAAAGAGAGTGGGCGCCCATGTCTTCAATACGTTTTGCCTTATCTACATAATAGCCTACGTTGAAAATAGGACCGCCGAGTCTCTTTTCTGTAAGAGAATAGGAAAGCACACCCTGTATATGTCTTTCACATTTATGAATTGCCCTGAAGGCAGCGATAAAGTTCCTCTCATCGTTAAGGGCATCGAATACACGAAAAATATCTATACCTACCTCTGCCGCCTTCTCGATGAATGCTTCTACCACATCATCAGCATAATTTCTGTAGCCAACAAGGTTTTGCCCCCTTAATAACATTTGCAACTTAGTGTTCGGCATCCTTTTCTTTAACAGTCTCACTCTATCCCATGGGTTTTCGTTGAGAAACCTTGTCATAACATCAAAGGTAGCCCCACCCCACACCTCCATTGAGTAAAAGCCGATACTATCCATCTTTTCGGCAACAGGAAGCATGTCCTCTGTCTTCATGCGTGTAGCAAAAAGCGACTGGTGACCATCTCTTAATGTAAGATCGGTTATCTTAATAGGTCTTTTTTCTATCATGGTTAACCCCTACTGAAAAAAGTGAATAACTATCATGCCTGTATGTAAAAATCAATGGAATTTTTTTTATTAGTCTGTTATTCTTAAAGGATTCGGGATGTAGCTCAGCATGGTGTAGAGCGCTTGCTTCGGGAGCAAGAGGCCGCTGGTTCAAATCCAGTCATCCCGACCAATATAGACATGGCAAATCTTGCCGAGGTATTTTACTCACTCGCCACGCCTTCGGACAAAAAAGGGCTGAAAATATCTTCCCCTAAACCCCCAGAAATACTCCAACAATCTTAGACAGCAACAAGTTATATATTCCTTCCATTTGTTGAAAAGGATTTTCGCTTCAGTGCACATGGTTATGTTCGTCGTTGTTGTTCTCATGATTTACCTGGCAGTAAAGATTATTGTCACATGTTTCGTTGCTTGACTCGATCTGTAGGGTGCTATGATCAACACCGCTTTCATGCAACACATCCTCGATTCTTTTTTTCGTTTTCTCAACTTCGCTCAGGGTCTGATCGTTTACCAGGATATGGGCGCTGAAGGCAATATTATCATGCGCAACCGGCCAGAGATGGACATGATGGATATCTATGACGTCGGGTATGTCTTTGATCTTGTTTATGAGCGCTTCAACATTAAACCCCTTAGGCGTAAGATTGAGAAAGTTCGAAACCGTGTCGCGCACAAGCCTCACGCCTCCCAATACTATGATGCCGCCGATCAAAATGCTCGCAATGGGGTCAGCATACACCCATCCTGTAAAGTATATAATAATACCCGAGATGATCACCCCTACGGAAGAAAGGGTATCTCCGAGGACATGGAGCCAGACGCTTTTGATGTTGAGGTCTTCATGGTTGTGGCCCAAGATAAAAATCATGAGAAGGTTACCAGCAAGGCCCAGGACAGCTATGCCCAGCATAACGGGGATACCGACGTTATGTGGAGACAGAAACCGTTCATATGCTTCATGGAAAATGAGGACGGCAATAACAAGGAGGCTCAAGCCATTGATAAGCGCGGCAAGGACACCGACCCGCTGATAACCGAGAGTGGCATTTCTGTCAGATGGTCTTTTGCTGATGTATGCTGCAACAAATCCCAGGGCTATTGCCAAGGCATCGGTAACCATATGCCCGGCATCGCTTAAAAGGGCAAGACTGTTGCTTAAATAGCCACCAATTACCTCACCTACAAGAATAAGAGTCGTTACAAGAAAGGTGACAGCAAGGCGTTTTTCCTTATTCATGTTCATAAAAAATATAAAAATATTAAATAGTGGTTTAAATTCAGAAAGACACACCCAATAATAACCAAAACACCGCATATCCTCTCAACAATAAGGTGTTCCACTATTTCTTTTCCTTCTGATTCTTTTTTACCTCAACCTCCAACCTCTTAAATACACCTAATTATTTGTTCCCTCAACATGTACCCAAGATGACAGTAAAGTTCTTTTCCTGATGCGCTATAGAATGTCTGGGTTGGTATGGCGCGAATCCCGTACTTCTGTCCCACATTCCTATTTTTCCAGACATCGATAAACTCAACTTTAACGCTGCCCGAGTAGTCTCTTTTCAGTTCTTCCAATATTGGAGCCATTATCCTGCAGGGGATACACTGCTTTGCGCCTATGTCTATTAGCAACGGCAGGGACTTTGTTGGCTGTTGCCTGCTGTTTACCAGTATTTGTCTGCCCATATGCCATTGAAAAGGTAATAAGCGGTATAAAGGCAAGGGTGGATATTGGAAAATCCATAACACTTTTCGTTTTGTTGCTCGATATGTTGATACTTTCTTTCTCCATAGCCTCCCATTTTTTATTGGTTTCAAAGGGTCGAAATGTTATTGTCCATGCTGAATAACAACTGGTTCTTTGCTCCCCTCACGTGGCACCACAACACATGCCGAGTAGCACCCACACATAACCACACCTGTTAACAATAACACAAAAATTATAAGCAGTTTTTTCAAATTATACCCCAATTTTCATAATTATTTTTTTGCCTTTTTTAACAGTTCCTGTTTCAGGCGTTCAAGCGCTGCAATGATTTCCTGTCCTCCCAAGACCTTTTCTGATTTTTCATCCCGCTCGATAACGCATGTAGGAGTTGCATTGATTTTGTCTTTTTTCAGAAAATCATTCAAGCGATCAAACGTAGGTTTTGCTTCAAACGGTTTAAACTTTATCATCTTATTATTCAAATATTCCTCAAGTTTGGCCTGGTCTGTTATCTTTTCAAGGACTGCCCCGATCAAGACTGACCGAGCGAGAATCGCAAGGTCAAAGTCCTTCTTCGCATTCATTATGTAAAGAAAATATCGAGCATAAAGGGCAGAATATTTGTATATTGGTGTATCAATAAAAGTAAGATTAATTGCGTTTTGTTTTACCAGTTCTTCGAGAATGGGTTCTACCTTCGTTTCCATAGACCTGCAGGGCGAACAAAAATAATCCGTATAAAGTCTGACGTTAATCTTCCCGATCCCGAAGGAAGGCACAAGCGTTTCTGCTGCATAAACAGGTGTGACAGAACCCTTAAAAAATATTGAAAAAAGGATGAGACTGCCAGCCATGCAAATAATGGCATTTTTTATTTCATTTTTGCGCATATTCAAAAAAAACATAATCATAAGCATACCTCCAAATACAAGACAATATATGCAGTACGTATCATACCACACCTGGAACCCTACAAGATAGATTTCGACCCCTGCCCCGGCGGAAAGGGCAATGTTCAGGAGGAAGTCTTTTTTCAGAATGCTAAGAAGGATAACAATGGCCATGAAGGCAATGCCGACATATTCCAAGTCAATGCCAAACAGGCTACCACTCAGATAAGAACATGCGTCGCCACAGATACTATATAAGACTTCAATTCCAACGGCTACCAGCGCAATGATAATGTTAAGAATATACCTATTCTGCTCAACCCATTTCAAAACAATGTCCTGCAATATATTATACCTGTACCTTTGCAATGAAATCTTTTGAATACCTTCTCCAATACCTTTTACCTCTTCAACATTGTTAAAACTGTGATTTTTTTATAACGAACCCTGTTATCATAATATTATGTGTAGTCTAAACGCCATGCCTTTCTAATGTTTTTTTACCACATGCAACAGGACATCCGTCAATCAAAATCGTATTTGCAGTCCTTGCGCTTTCTACAAACCCAGAAAAGGTCTGCACCGACATCGGCAAGACAATAGTACTTGCCAACACCCAATTTATCGAGTTCAGTCATGACCCTATTTGAAAATTGTCCAGTGTTTAAGCAACCTGCGCAGCCAAAATGAGTGTTTCTCGAATCCTTTGGCCCCTTAACCCTCATCATTAAAGCATTTTCTTTATCTCTTCCACAGACAACACTTTGCCGACACTCTTTACCTGACCATCGATTGCAATACCGGGGGTGAACATGACGCCAAACTCCATAATTTCATTGATGTCAGTCACCTTTTCAATCTCAAAATCAACTCCCACTTCTTTTGCAGCTTTTTCTGCATTTTCAGTAAGCTTAATACATTTTGCACAGCCAGTGCCAAGAATCTGTATTTTCATATAATAGCCTCCTTATATTATGTTCTATTCTCGATGTTTTAAAAACGGTTTATATATATTTTAAACAAATATCAAACCCTGAACTTAGAATTTTTAACGATTTTCATTCCACTATCCACCCGAATATCATTCCAGCAAATGTAGAAAGCAAAACTACATATGTTATAAACACAACCGCCTTTTTTGTACCGAGGATTGTCCTTATCACAATCATGCTCGGCAACGACAGGGCAGGGCCAGCAAGCAAAAGAGAAAGTGCAGGGCCCTTGCCCATACCGGAACCAATAAGCCCCTGAACAATAGGCACCTCTGTCAAAGTCGCAAAATACATGAATGCACCAATGATGGATGCAAAGAAATTGGCAAAAAAACTGTTTCCCCCGACAAACGCATATATCCAATGTGATGGGATAATACCATTATCCGTCCCGGGCATGCCAAGCAGAAACCCGGCGACAAGTACACCTCCGAGAAGAAGAGGCGCAATCATAAGGGTATACATCCATGTGGCATCTATCCAGTTTCTTGTCTCGTCAGAAGAAATTTTAGTCACATAGATAAGTCCAGTTATACCTGCGGAAAACGCAAGGAAAGGCCGCTTAGGAAATATGATCGCGAGCAACAATACAACAATGCCTGTCACGACTGTAGGGATAGGTTTTGCAGCGAACCACTTCACAATGACATATCCGAAAAGGATCCCAAACGCGCCTGTAATGAACCACTTTGCTGAATAGATTGAGTACCAGACACCTTCCGTATCCATAGGCTTTCCCCAATTTGCGAATACGAGGATACCGATCATGGATGCTATATAGATTGTATCCTGCCAGAGTTTCCGTTTTGGCTCTTCGGTTGGCGGTATGCATATCGATTGTTTTGCCCTTTCCTCATTTCTGAATGTGATTGCCATAAGGAGACCAATTATATAAGCAAATGCAACAGCCCCTATCGCCCTTGCAACACCTATCTGCCAGCCAAGCACCTTTGCGGAAAGCACAATGGCGAGCACATTGATTGCCGGTCCAGAATAAAGAAAGGCAGTCGCAGGACCGACCCCTGCGCCCATCCGGTAGATACCTGCAAAAAGAGGAAGCACTGTACAGGAGCAGACAGCAAGGACAGTACCGGATACAGATGCAACCGAATAGGAGAGACATTTGTTTGCAGCAGGTCCAAGGTATTTCATGACTGCCGCTTGGGATACAAAGACAGAAATAGCGCCTGCTATGAAAAATGCTGGCACAAGACATAAAAGCACGTGCTTTTGTGCATAATCCTGGATCATATAAAAGGATTCAAGGATCGCCTTCTGTACGTTCAGATGGTCAAATGGAATAAAGTAGGCGCCTACAAAAGCACTCAGAAGAATGATTAGTTTGTAACGGTCTTTCAAAACCCTTCCTCCTGCATATTATCTGCATACACAAACCCTCTGTCTCATAACATTATGCTCTATCACGGCGGTTA
>Ga0116174_10002029_pt1 | contig 17868 bp, 21 predicted proteins | sample AD_UKC087_MetaG_FD_89801 | JGI IMG/M metagenome (GOLD analysis project Ga0116174, IMG submission 89801) | Active sludge microbial communities of municipal wastewater-treating anaerobic digesters from USA - AD_UKC087_MetaG | ecosystem: Engineered > Bioreactor > Anaerobic > Digestate | place: USA...
AGGGAGTAACCTTCGGCTTGTGCTTCTCGCACCAGATGGTTAAGCGCCTCAACGCAAAGATCTACGCCGAGGCCAAACGTCTCGGTGTTAAGTATATAATTGGCGGAGAATGCGGCCATATGTGGCGCGTGATGCACCAGTACATGGACACCATGAACGGACCCGCCGAGACCAAGGGAGACCCCGTTTCGTCCATCACCGGGACCCGTTTCGACCACGCCCGCTCGACAAAAATGGTCCACATCTGCGAGTTCACGTCGGACCTCATCCATAATGAAAAATTGAATCTTGATCCTTCCCGGAATGACGCCTATCGCGTCACCTTCCACGACTCGTGCAATCCGGCCCGGGCCATGGGAATGCTCGAGGAGCCCAGGATCGTCATTAAATCATCATGCGACAATTTCTTCGAGATGCCCGAAAACACCATCCGCGAACACACCTTCTGCTGCGGAAGCGGCGCCGGCCTCGGTACCGATGAAAATCTCGAGATGCGCATGAGAGGCGGGCTTCCTCGCGCCAACGCGGTCAGGCACGTACACGACAGGCACGGCGTGAACATGCTCGCCTGCATATGCGCAATAGACAAGGCAACCCTTCCGGCCCTTATGGATTACTGGATCGGCGGCGTGGAGGTGTGCGGTGTACACGAACTTCTCGGAAACGCCCTTGTGATGAACGGCGAGAAGGAGCGCACGACCAACCTCCGTGGAGAGGAGCTCGCGGTGAAGGAGGAGTCCAATGCATGACAGAATGAAAATACTGGGCGGTGTAGTGCTTTTCATCGCCATCGCGTCATTCCCGGTGTGGTACGCACGGACCACCGGCAAGGCTACCATCGTGCCTGAACCGAAGCTCGTGAACGCGGGAAAGGAATGCGTGAACACCAAAGAATACATGCGCGAGTATCACATGACGATGCTCAACGAGTGGCGCGACGAGGTCGTCCGAGACGGCAGGCGGCTTCCGGTGACCATTGCCGGGGTTGAATACCAGAAAAGCCTTACCGGGACCTGCATGAAATGTCACGCCAACAAGACAGATTTCTGCGACACCTGTCACAACTATCTCGGCGTATCCCCCGCCTGCTGGGACTGCCACAATTTCCCCAAGGAGCAGAAGCATGAAACGCGATAATAACAATGAAATCAGCCGAAGGGAATTTATTAAAAAGGCGGCCTTCCTTGGTCTTTCGATAGGGGGTTCCGGTGCGCTGATGGAAATCGTCTTCGGCGACGATGTCCTCGCCGCTTCCGGCGCGGCGGAATCAGCGCGCATCCGCTGGGCGATGGTTGTTGACATGACAAAATGCTCGCGAAAAGAAGACTGCAACGACTGCATGGCGGCATGTCATCGCGTACATAACGTTCCGTCCATCGCGAGCAAACGCCATGAAGTAAAATGGATATGGAAGGAACCGTTCGTTAACGCCTTCCCGGAGCTTCGTGAAGGCAGACTTAGGATGGATCTGCGGAGCGCCGATTTTATCGTGCTCTGCAACCACTGCGACAATCCGCCGTGCGTGCGTGTGTGCCCGACGCAGGCGACATGGAAGCGACCCGACGGCATCGTTATGATGGACATGCACCGATGCATAGGCTGCAGGTACTGTATGGCCGGCTGTCCGTACGGGTCTCGCAGCTTCAACTGGACAGATCCGCGACGATCGCTGGACGAAAAGTCAATCAACCAGGACTATCCCACCCGCACGAAGGGCGTCGTGGAGAAATGCGATTTCTGCGCCGAGCGGATAGATCACGGCCTGCTTCCCGTTTGCGTGGAGGCGTGTAAAGAGAAGGCCCTTGTCTTCGGTAACCTGTCCGACGCGGGGAGCGTCGTAAGCACCCTGCTCGCCGGCCGATTCGCCATCAGGCGCAAGCCCGAGCTCGGCACCAGGCCGGAAGTCTATTACATCGTGTGAGGTCGGTATGTTTGAAAAAGCGCTTTCCGGAAGCAGAAAATACTGGACGCTGGTTTTCATCCTTCTCGCGCTCGTCGGAACGGGCGTATTCTTCTACATGCGACAGCTTTCCGAGGGTATGGTTATCACCGGAATGGGGCGGGACGTTTCCTGGGGCTTCTACATATCCCAGTTCACATTCCTGGTCGGTGTCGCCGCGTCGGCGGTGATGGTGGTGCTTCCCTACTACCTCCACGACTACAAGGCCTTCGGGAAAATAACGATACTGGGCGAGTTTCTCGCGATTTCCGCGGTAACAATGTGCGTCCTGTTCATATTCGTCGACCTGGGGCAGCCATTCAGGATATTCAATGTATTCCTGCATCCCACTCCGAACTCCATGATGTTCTGGGACACGGTCGTGCTGATGGGATATCTGATCCTCAATCTTTTTATAGGCTGGGCCACACTCGGAGCCGAACGTAAAGGCGTCGCTCCGCCGGTCTGGTCGAAGCCGCTTATCTATCTTTCAATACCATGGGCGGTGAGCATCCATACGGTTACCGCGTTTCTTTACGCCGGGATCCCCGGGCGCCATCTCTGGCTTACCGCCATAATGGCCGCGCGCTTCCTCGCATCGGCATTCGCCTCGGGACCCGCGCTCCTCATACTGCTGTGTATGGTCGTGCGCCGTTACACCAGATTCGACCCCGGCAGGGAGCCCATACAGGCCCTCGGTAAAATCGTCGCCTACGCGATGACGATCAACATTTTCTTCATCGGCCTGGAGTTCTTTACCGCCTATTACAGCGGAATACCCTCGCACAGCCATTCGCTCGAATATCTTTTCTTCGGGCTCGAGGGCCACGGTTCGCTGGTGCCGTTCATGTGGACATCGATGGGCCTTGCGGTGCTGGCCCTCGTGCTTCTGATCAACCCTGCCACGCGTCGTAACGAGCGCTGGCTGGCGACCGGCGCCGCCGCGGTGTTTTTCTCCACCTGGCTGGACAAGGGTCTCGGGCTGGTGGTGGGCGGTTTCATCCCCTCACCTTTCGAGTCGATCACGGAATATTCCCCCACCTTTCCCGAGCTGATGATAAGCCTTGGAGTGTGGGCGCTCGGTTTTCTCATACTCACGCTGCTTTACAAGATTACAATCGCGGTAAGGGAAGAAGCGTAGCGATTAAAAAGTGACAGGAGGAAGGCATGTCGACAAAAGAAGTACAGGACGCTATTTACAAAAACATGGAGGCCTGGAAAAAGATCGAAAACGCGTCGGTGGCGTCCACGGGACAGGTAATCGAGAAGACTACGAACCCGGTGATCCGTCTCGTCATGGAGATCATACAGCATGACTCGCAGATGCACTATCGCGTTCAGGAGTTCATCCAGCGCTCTTTGAAGGAAAAGGCCGTGTCCATGACCCCCGACGAGCTTGAAAAGGTCTGGAAGCTGGTGGAAAACCATATAAAAATCGAGGAGAAGACCATGAAAATGGCCAAGGCTTCCCTCGAGGCGCTTAAAAAACGCAAGATGGTCGTCTGCGAATATCTCATACATTATCTGCTTAAAGACGAGAAGAAGCACAACGATCTACTTGCCGAGATGGCCACCATTAAAAAGGGGATGTATCCATACGGTTGATCCCGGTGCGTACCCGGCCGCCCTCCGGCAGGGCGGTCGGCCTGCTGTTTTTATGGATTTTTCCTGTTGCTTAAGGTATTTTTTCTGATACGTTAACTGCTAAGGAGGGACCTGTGTCTGCTCTCGTATTGATGATATGCGCGTATGCCGCCATCGTGATTTTTGTGGTCGTTGTAGCTTACAGAACCGTTAAAATAGCAAAAATGCCCGTTCACCTCAGGTGGGAGCTCGCTCCCGTCCCGCATGAAAAGGGAAAAAGCGCCTATGGAGGCTCTTATCTCGAGGAATATGAACGGTGGACCAGGGAGCGCGAAAGCTCCATGTTGAATGAAGTGGTCTATATGGCAAAGGAGATATTCCTCCTGAAAGGCGTCTGGGAAAACAACCGCGGCCTGTGGCCGTTCACCTTCCTTTTCCATAACGGAATCTACCTGCTCGCCGCGGCCGTCGCGCTGATATTCGTTAGCGCGGTGATGCTTCTGTTCTCATCGCCCCTTACACCGCTCGATCTGGCCCTTGGTCTCGCATCCATACTCCTGATCGCCGCGTACTGTATCGGGGTCGCCGGATCTTTCGGACTGCTTGTGAAGCGATATGTGGATCCTGACCTCAGGCCGTTCAATTCAACCTCGACATATCTCAATCTCGCGTTGCTCGGTCTCGTATTCGCCACCGGTCTTTACGCGTATTTTTCAACCGCCGATTATTCCCTCGAGCTGGGATATTTCGCGCGATCGCTGATCACCTTTTCTCCGCAATCGTATATCTCCGTTCCTCTGGGAGTTCATATACTCATCGCATTGATTTTTTTAACATATCTTCCATTCACTTACATGATTCACTTTGTCGCCAAGTACTTCACCTACCACGAAGTCCGCTGGAACGACCGGCCGCAGAGCGAACAGATGACGCGCAAGCTGAATGAACTGCTTCAGCAGCCCGTAAGCTGGTCGGCCCCGCATGTGAAGGGCGACGGAAAGAAGAACTGGGTGGATACGGCAACCGAGGAGATGAAAGATGAAAAAAAGTCTGAAAATTAAAGATATATCCCTTAACGGGGATGTGCCCATTACCGAGCTCAAAATCGACGAGCTCCTTCCGCTTCCGCCTCCGTACGATAAAATCGAGGAGCAACCGGGCTGGAGACAGATCACCGAGGAGCAGAAGGGGCGCATCGTCTGCAATCTGGACGGAGTCGTCGGATTGAGCCTTCCCAGGCCCGAAAGCCCGGAGGAGGAAAAGAAATATGTTGATCTCTTCGTTACGGGCATGCAGAAACTCCTGAGCAGGGAGAACAACTGGACATTCCTGCAGCCGCTGCTTCTTTCGCTGGAGTACTGCGCAAAATGCCAGACCTGCAGCGACTCTTGCCCCGTATACGAAGCGAGCGGAAAAAACGACCTCTATCGGCCGACCTATCGTTCCGAGGTGTTCCGCCGTCTTGCCAACAAGTACCTCAAACCGGGAGGAAAACTCCTTGCCAAGCTCAACAATGAAGAGATCGAACTGAACTGGACGACCATCAGCCGCCTGTACGAGCTCGCCTATCGCTGCACGATGTGCAGACGGTGCGCACAGGCCTGTCCGATGGGTGTCGACAACGGCCTTATAACCCACGAACTTCGCAAGCTTTTCAGCCAGGAGCTCGGATGGGCGCCGAGGGAGCTCCACGAGAAAGGCACCATGCTGCAGCTCAAGGTGGGTTCATCCACCGGAATGAGCCCGAAAGTCGTAAAAGACAACATGGAGTTTATCGACGAGGATTACAGCGAACTCACGGGCTTCGATGTCGTCACGCCGTGGGACCGCGAAGGCGCCGACGTGCTCCTCATTCACAACGCAGGTGAAATCCTCTCGTGGCCGGAGAACCCGGCTGCCTTCACGATTCTGTTGAACGCGGCCGGCATCAGCTGGACCCTCGCATCGGACGATCCGGCATATGACGGAGTCAATTACGGTCTGTTCTACGATGACGTTCAACTCGCTCGAATCGCCCTCAAGCACGCAGAGGTCGCCAAAAAGCTGAATGTTAAAAAGATAGTCATGGGCGAATGCGGTCATCAGCACAAGGCCCTCATGACCATAGCGGACCGCATACTCCTGGGGGACATGAATATTCCCAGGGAAAGCTCCATGACTTTCCTCGAGGATCTGGTTTTCAGCGGAAAAATCAAATTCGATCCCTCTAAAAACGATTTTCCCGTCACCCTGCATGACCCGTGCAACATAGTGCGCAATCTCGGTATCGTCGAGCCGCAGCGTCGTATTCTGCGCTATCTCTGTCCGCAGTTCAGGGAGATGACCCCGCACGGCGTCGACAACTACTGCTGCGGAGGCGGCAGCGGCTTCGCCGTGATGTCCCAGAACAACTTCAAGGACTGGAGAGTCGCCGTTGGAGGCAGGAAGAAGTTCAAACAGATCCTGGACGCCTTTGCCGACCAGCCCGGCCCGGAGGTAAAGAAATATCTCTGCGCCCCGTGTTCGAACTGTAAAGGACAGATACGCGACATACTCGATTATTATGGCGCGCCCCAGAAGTCCGGCATCATCTACGGCGGGCTCGTGGAGCTCATCGTAAACGCGATGGTGGACCTCAAAGAACCGTTCATAAAATGGGAACACTGACCGGTGAAAGGAGACTGGAATGAGCGATAAAAACAAAAAGATTCTAATAGTGGACGATGAGCCCGATGTGGTAACCTACCTTGCCTCCCTGCTGGAGGACAACGGGTACCGTACGATCAAGGCCTACAATGGGAAGGAAGGAATGGATCTCGCCAGAAAAGAGCTTCCTGACCTTATTTCTCTCGATATCACGATGCCGGAGGAAACCGGGGTTCGAATGCTGCGCAACCTTCACGACGACCCGGCCACTTCCGGCATTCCGGTTATCCTGGTTACCGGTGTTGATCCTCAATACAAGGATTTCATAGAGCACAGGAAACAGGTAAATCCTCCGGCCGCGTACTTTGAAAAACCGATCGACAAGGAGCTTTTTCTGCAGACCATCAGGAAGATTTTCGGATAATGTACACGCTGCCGGGGCTTCCGCCCCGGCGGGAACCGGGCGGTAACAATGACCATATTTTCATCAGAACTTAACGCATGGTTCCAGTCCAGACTCCTGGATGAAATTCCGCTTAACATCGCGATAATAGACCGCGATTACCTCATAGTCTACGCAAACGAAAAATTCCGCTCGCAGTTCGGCGAATGGGCCAATCGCAAATGCTACCAGGTGTATAAAGGCCTCGACGAGCCGTGCCAGGATTGCCAGGGCATGCGCACCTTCGACGACGGTATTCCACGGAAATTCGAGGAGGTGGTGGGGTATCGCGAATATTATATGGTCCAGACGGCCCCGGCCCTCGATCTGAACGGCAATGTCGCATACATTGTCGCGATGTCAGAAAACATTACAGAAATACGGAACCATCAGCTCGAATGCGAGATATTCTTCGAAAGGGTACCCTGCTATATCGCGGTGATAGACCGCGGATTCAACATCATGCGCGCCAATGAAAAACTCACGGAAACATTCGGCGACTGCACGGGTAAAAAGTGTTTTGAATTATATAAGAAGCGCTTGTCGGCCTGTGAGGATTGCCCCGCCGCCCTCAGTTTCCTCGACGGGGGCGAACACACGTCGACCCACGTCGGCATATCCGCGGACGGCGGAGAAACTCATTACGTGGTAACCACGACCCCGCTCATCAAGGGACACACTGAATGCAAATATGTAGTCGAAATTCTCACCGATATTACCCATATTAAAGCACTGGAAAAAGAGAAACTCGACGCGGAGCGCCTCGCCGCCGTCGGGCAGACGGTGGCCGGCCTTGCGCACAGCATCAAGAACATTCTGATGGGCGTCGAGGGCGGTATGTACATGGTTAGCTCCGGCATCGAGAAGGACGATAAGGCGCGGCTCTCCAAGGGCTGGGACATGCTCCAGCGCAACATCAGCAAGGTATCATCTCTGGTAAAGGACTTTCTTAGCTTCGCCAAGGGCAGGAAACCCGAAGCGAAATTGGTAAATCCGAATATACTCATCGACGAAATTCTGGAGCTCTATGCCGAAACCGCGAATGGTATCGGAGTCGAACTGAAGCGGATGTCTCCCACTCGGATACCGGAACGTCCCCTCGATCCGGACGCGATTCACACGTGTCTCACCAATCTCGTCTCGAACGCGATCGACGCGTGCCAGCTCAGCACGCGCGAAAAGAGCACCGTTCTGCTGGGCGTCTACGAAAATGACGGCACTCTTGTTTTCGAGGTTGCGGACAACGGGTGCGGCATGGATTACGACATTCAGAAAAAGGTATTTACGACTTTCTTTACGACCAAGGGAGGCAAGGGAACCGGTCTCGGGCTTCTCACGACATATAAAATAGTCCAGGAACACGGAGGACGGATTAACGTCGAATCGACTCCGGGAGAGGGTTCTATTTTCCGAATCCTGCTTCCAGTCTCACGATTACCGGAAATAACATGATTGACCTGACGCCCGAAAAGGTATACTACGTATCGTACAATCGTGTGTCAGTACTACGTGCACACGATATCGTATCATCGTTACAATCTATATGGGGAGTTCTGTGATGAGCATTGATTCAAGGAAGACCGTCCTGATTATCGATGATGAGGATGATGTCCGAAGTTATCTCGAGATGGCCCTCGAAGACGCGGGATATGAGGTGATGTCAGCGTCAGACGGCAGTGAAGGCCTTGCCAGGCTTTCGGAAAAGATCCCTGACCTTATCTCGCTTGACGTCGTTATGCCGAAAGGTTCAGGGGTTAAATTTTACCGGGAATTGAAAAAGAAGCCCGAGTGGAGCGGCGTTCCGGTAATTGTCGTCACCGGACATGCGCGGGACGAGCTCGGTAAAGCCGACTTCAACGAAATGACCATGTCCGGCCCCGGGGTTTACCTGGAAAAACCCGTCACGGCGGCGAAGTATGTTGAAGCAGTGGGCGCGATACTGGGCGTCCACGGGAAAAAGCCGGCGGGAGCGGACGACGGCCTTAAGGAAGAGCTGAAATCCCTCATCGATAAAGCAGATCCGGAAACGCTGAAGGAAATTCTTAAATCAATTAAAGGCGCGTCCTGACGCGTTTCATTCGGCGTCAGGATGGCAGAACGAACACTCGGTGTACATCCGCTGGCCGAGCTTTTCATCCTGCTTTCTATGACATGCGATGCAGCTTCCGTGCATCGCCGATTCGTATCCTCTCACTTTCAAGTACGACGCCGTTGACTCTGTATAGTCCGGATGGCATTCCGCGCACTTCTTCGCCCTTTCACGCGACCGGTCCTTCCCATGGCATTCGTTACAGTGTGTCCCTTTGCCTCTGTAGATCCTCGAGTGCAACTCGTGGTCGAAGATCGAGGATTCCCCGCTCATATCCTTATGGCATTCATAGCATGAACTGGCGCTGTCGTCAGGCATGCTGAGATGGTGACAGATGGAGCACCCCTCTCCGCTCTTCTCCATATACTGCTGATGCGATTCGTGCGTGAATTCGACCGAACGCCCGCTGCGGTTCCCGTCAATTTTCATCAGTTCCCAGCCAACGGCCCCTTTCATCTTTTGCGAGGTTGAATTTCTGCCGTCGGTGCGAAGTGCCGTGAATGCCATCGCGCTGGCAAATACGATCGGGACAGTTGATAGTACCACTATTCTGTACACCCTATCTTTCATTTTCATTTCATTCTCCGGTGGATCAGCGTATCTCGGTACCGCCGGTCCCGTTCTCTCCTCCGGCGGGAAATTTCCATGCAATAGCGGAAGCAGTCCAAAGTACAGGGTACAGAATGAAGTGTCCCAGCCTGGAAAACGGTATCAGCACAAGTATAGCGTTTCCGCACAGAGCGTGGATGATCAGCATGGTCCCATGAGAAAACGGATTTATGCCTTTACTCGCGACAAGTCCCGAAATCAGAGCGGCCAGTATCAGCAGCAGAAGAAAGTAATCCATCCCGTCGGACAGCGCTCGCCCCGAATTCTTGAAAAGCCTGAAGGATATGAGTACAAGCACGCAGAGAATGCATACTACAGTCAGAACATGAATGACGTACCTGTCAATGTGCGGCCAAGAAATACCGACAGCCTGCTTCACCATCAGTATATGGTCCTGATGTAATACTATGGCAACCAGGAGCGTAACGTGAAACATGAGAGATGCTACGCTGAAAAGGCGGCGGGTTGCAAAGATCCTTCCGAGGGGCACCATCCATGATGTCGTTTCCAGGAGTATGTCCTTCCATGGAAGCTTTAAGTCGCCGGAGGTTTCCATCGACCTGGCAATATCGATAATAGCTATCGCGACAAGCCTCAGCGCACCGAGCATGGCCACGGCTATACTGAAACTGAAGAGCGGTCCCGTAACAAAGCTTAAGGCATCATTCATCGGTTTTCACCTGGTTCTTCATTATGATTGCGGTAAAAATCAGGTCGTGGAGACCGGCATGCCTCATGGGCAGTTTGTAATGAGCGATCAGTTCGCTTATCTGCTTTTTGCAGTTCGCGCACGGTGTGATAACGACATCCGCTCCCGTGGCTTTTAGTTGTTCCGCTTTTTTCCGCCCGGCCGGATCCATCCTGTACGGTTTAAGCTCGTTAATTGAAACGGTCCCCCCGCCTCCGCCGCAGCACAGATTATATCGGCCGGATGGCGTCATTTCGACAAAATCTTTTATAAACGACCTGATGATATTCCTTGGCTGGTCGACAACCCAGCCGGACCTCGCGATATTGCACGGATCATGATAGGTGACTTTCTCCGTTACGGCCGTCGTATCGATTTGAACCCTGCCCTCATCTATCAACCGAGCCGTCAATTCGAGTATATTTACGACTGGGATTTCTTCGTACCTGTTGAATGACGGCAAGAACGCCTTCGCCGAACGGGAGGCATGCCCGCATTCTCCGATCAGTATTTTCTTTCCTTTAATGCGAATGACTTCATCCGCCATTTTTTGCAGGACTTTTTCAAGCACCTCGTCGCTGTAGAAAAGACCGTAATTTATGGCGTCGTAATTACCCGAAGCTATTGTCCAGCTGACGCCCGCCTCGTTGAGGACGCACGCTATCCCCATGAGCGTATCGGCCTCGATGAGAAAATCGCTGACCGGCGGGAAAAACACGTATTCGGCTCCCTCAACATCAAGAGGGAAGCGGACCTCGACTCCTTTTATCTCGAGGATTTCCTCTTCCAGAAACTCGATAGTACTTTTCAGCGCTTTCAACGGGATTGCGGATGTATTGCCCGTCGCACCCTCAAGCTGTTCACGAACCGAAACCGCGAGCGCCTTGGGTACTATACCGATTTTGCTGAGTATAAAGCGGCCGAGTCTTGTCAGCAACCGGTGATCGATGCCCATAGGGCAATACAGCGTGCATCTACCGCACGCTGTGCAGTGATAGAAGGCTTCAAGCATCTCGTCGATCTCTGATTCGGTCACCGAAACGGTTCCGAACAGGCGCCTCTTGAGCTTTCCCAGCGGAGTGAAATGGCGCTTGTATATCCTGAGAAGAATCGCCGAGCGATAGCACGGAACGTCCTCGGGCTTTCCGGTTGCCTGATAAATCTGACATTCGGTCGCACACCGCGAACAGTGCATCGATACGCGCGAATACAGATCGAGTATTGATCGATAATTCGAATTTTCGAGGACCTCTTCGAACGCGGCCAGAAATCCCTCCGCGCGACGATTTTCAAGCGGCCTCTCTATATAATACGGGTAACTGCTTTTGATTTCCATAGTCCATTTATACCAGAATACGGTGTTGTATCAATTATTATTCGGGGACCCGGCGTGTAACCACTTCAATGGTCACACGAGTTGACGCCCAGCTCAAGACGTTCATTAAGGAAATCCTGAATAATCATCTCCGGATCATTCGGCTGTGCCCCGGTAATGACCGTAATGTTCGCTTCCCGAAAAAGGCCCTGTGCGCGGGACCCCATACCGCCGGCAATTATGCAGGTGGCTCCTTTCTCCGCCAGCCATCTCGGCAGCAGTCCGGGTTCGTGCGGCGGCGGTGTAAGAAATGATTTCCCCAGGATCTTCTTTTCCGCGGGATCTACATCAACCATTGCAAACTGCTCGCAATGACCGAAATGCATGCAAAGCCGGCCACCGGCTACGGGTATAGCTATTCTCATATTTTACCTCCGTTATATTTCAGTATTTTGGTGACGATATCGTCGAACGCCCTGTTCGCGGCACTGCGATTTTCGCCGCTATCGGTTACGAATGGCCTGCCGTCATCGGATCTTTCCGCGATACGGCTTTCAATGGGAATACTCCCAAGAAACGGTACCTGCATATCGACCGTCATCTTGATTGCCCCTCCCCCCTTGAATATTCCGATCGTGGTTCCGCAATGGGGACAGGTGAAACCGCTCATGTTTTCGACGACTCCGATTACGGGCATATTCAACTGGCGACAGAAAGAGATTGATTTCATTACATCGATCAGCGCCACATCCTGAGGCGTGGTTACGACGACGGCTCCGTCCGGATTCTCTATTAACTGGCACACCGAAAGCGGTTCGTCTCCCGTACCCGGAGGAGAGTCTATTATCAGGTAGTCGAGTTCCCCCCATGCCACATCTTTCAGAAACTGCTTTATTATGCCATATTTCAGGGGCCCCCTCCAGATGACCGCGTCCTCCCTGCGCTGAAGCATAAAACCGACCGAAAGAACCTTGAGCGACTCTCCATACACCAGGGGTATTATTTTACCGGACGCATCCGCCGTCAGCACCTCACCCTGCAGGCCGAGCATTGTCGGTACGCTCGGTCCGTGAACGTCTACATCGAGCAGCCCTACCCTTGCGCCTGTTCCCGCAATAGCTACGGCAAGATTTACCGCGACAGTGCTTTTTCCGACTCCTCCCTTTCCGGACAATACGACTATCTTTTTACCTATCTTCGCAAGGTTGTTGCGCAGCTCTTCCTGGTCGTTTACTGCCTGCTGTGCCGGTGAACACGCTTCCGTAGTGCTGTTCCCTTCATTGTGCTCTTTCTTGCCGAACATATTAATCATTCTCCTGTGTGCATGGGGTTCTATTCCTCGTGCAGCCATTGCTTCCTGCTGCTCGTTGTGACGCGGAAACCGTAATCGTCGATCGCTTTATCGTCCATCCACCCTGTTCGCACCTTTTCGTCGTTTTCAATCCTGTCGAATTTAGGATTGTATGGTTTTATATCGACCAGCGGAGTGCCGTCCACCATGTCGACTCCTGCGATTTTCATTACTCCGCTCTCTATCGACAGTAGTTTTACCAGGGTAAGTCCTATCCGGTTAGGCCGATGGGGAGAGCGAATCGCGAAAATACCCCTTTCCCTTGTGTCGAGATAGGGTCTGGCGATCATTTTCATCACGGTAGTCCTGTGAAAAACATAGAGCAGAAAGACATGCGAAAAACCTTCAAGATCACGCAGTCCTTCCTGGAACTCGGGATAGATGTGCGCCTCGCCGATTGAATTGGATGCTAGTCGTCCCTGAATCGGCACATCGTCCTCGACTCCCGCATATGGAGTTCTGATAACGCCGATCGGTCTTATGGAAAATTCACAGGATTTCACACTTCATCGTCTCCCACATCGATCGAATGGCGTCAGCCGTTTCTCCGTTTTCCGCCTCAATAATGCTGAGTCCCTTCATCTGTGCCCTGGTAAACGCAGTGTCGTAAGGTATCTCGGCTACGACATTGAAATTTCTCGCACGCGCAAGGTTCCGAATGGAAAGCGTATTGCTATTATTGATGTCCGCCTTGTTGATGCATACAAACGTCCGTATATTGAAATGAGCGGTAAGCTCTGCCACTCTCTCGAGATCGTGAATGCCGCTTACCGTCGGCTCTGTTACTACCAGCACGGAGGAGGCGCCGGCTATGGACGCTATCACCGGGCATCCTATGCCCGGGGAACCGTCGCTGATAATAAGCTGGCTGTTTCTTTCTTGCGCAATTCGTCTGGCCTCTTTCCTGAGCATTGTAACGAGTTTTCCCGAATTGCCTTCGGCAAGCCCGAGTCGCGCATGTACCATCGGACCGAACCTGGTTTCCGATATAAACCACCTTCCCGAGATCCTGTCTATCATCGAAACAGCGGATACCGGACAGATACGCTCGCATACCCCGCATCCTTCGCACGCAATGGGATCGACTTCATAATTCTCCTGAAACGCGTCGAACCTGCACACCTCCGCGCATTTGCCGCATTGTGTGCACTTATTCTGGTCGGTGAGCGCAACAAGTCCGCCGATAAAATCTCCCTCTTTTTGAACTGCCGGCGAAAGGATAAGGTGAAGATCGGCCGCATCCACATCGCAATCGGCGAGTACACTCGTACCTGAAAGTGCCGCCAGCGATGCCACGATACTCGTCTTTCCGGTACCTCCCTTCCCACTTATCACCACGAGCTCTCTGACCGTCATGAAGACCTCCCCGTTCCTGAATACCTTTCGGCAAATGCCGTCAGCGCGTCAAAAACATGGGGGAACGAAGAGTGGAACTCGTCAATAAAATCGCCGCGGGAGTATGCTTCTGCTATCAAACGAGAGTGCGGCACCGACGCGATTAGCTCGATGTTTTCTTCCCGACAATAATCGATTATGGAATTATTTCCTATATCGGATCTGTTGATCAGGATCCCGAAGGGTATCCCCAGCCTGCGCGCCATACCGACCGCCAGTTTAAGATCGTTCAGCCCGAACGGAGTAGGTTCGGTTACAAGTACGGCACAGTCGCAACCCCGTAAGGATTCCACTACCGGGCACGATGTTCCCGGAGGAGCGTCAATTATGCGGACATCCGCGGAGTAACAGTTGCTTTTAAGGGCCTTTATGAGCGGTGGCGCCACAGGCTGGCCGATCTTGAGCCGCCCGCCCGCGTAGATAATCCCATCGTTATACCCCTCTTCAAGTATCCCGATCTCCTTCTGAACCTCATAGATGGCTTTTTCGGGGCACTCCATAATGCATCCACCGCATGAATGACACAAATCCGGAAGCACGAGTGGCTTTTTCTGTATAATAACTATAGCGTTGAAATTGCATACCTCTTCGCACCTTCCGCATCCGGTACATCTGTCTTCATCCACACCCGGCACAGGCGTATATATTGTTTCTCTTACGCGAATTTCGGTTTTTAAGAAAAGATTAGCGTTGGGCTCTTCCACGTCGCAATCGAGAAGCGCTACCTTTCTGCCGAGCTTGGCAAACCAGTTCGCCAGCGACACGGAAATCGTTGTCTTCCCGGTCCCGCCCTTGCCGCTGGCTATCGCGATGTGCACCCTGCCCGCCATCAGAATTCCATAACCGTTCCCACCGCGACCTGGGTAAACCTGTCTTTGAAGTGGGAAGCCAGAGCCGATGATCTCTTGAAACCTGTACAGTGAGAGGTGCCTATAATCGCAACATTGAATCTCTCTATAACCTCAACCGTTCTTTCAAAGTATTCTGCCGAAGCGCTCTCGAGATGCGTTCCTCCGATAACCGCGTGGAAGGAGGTATGTCCGCTTTTGGCGCTGATATCCTCGAGAATCTCAACAATTCCGGCATGCGCGCAGCCAAGAAGTACAACCGGTCCGCTTTCCGTCTCCACGAGTAATGACAGATCGTCGTTGAATGGGTCGTCTTCTATTATGCCGTCGATTTTCCTCTTCAGTCGAACGTCCCAGGTCTTCCAACCTTCCGGGCGCGCCACGTCCGAGATGAATGCCAGTGTATCGGAGAGCCCGCCGTATCCCGATATCCAATTGAAATGAGCTCCGGCGTTTTCATATTCCTGACGCGAAGACTGGAATCCTATGGAAACCTCCAGGTTGTTTCCGGGCATCTGGTAATAGGCAATTTTCTGTATGAATGCGTCCGGATGGCAGTAAACCTCCATACCGGTTCCGCGGGCCTTGAGCATTTGCATCAATCCGCCAGTATGGTCATAATGTCCGTGGCTTATAATTATTCGGTCTATCATGTCGGGATTCTTGCCAAGTACTTTCATGTTATTTATCAATCCGAACCCCTGGCCTGTATCGTACAGAGTGGTTGTTTCGTTTTCGATCAATAACGACAGCCCGTGTTCTCCGATAAAAGGCATAGGGGAACATACGGTGTTTTCACAAAGAACCGACAGTCTCATTTTCATCATGCGCACTCCATTGCCATTTCTGAGTAAAAAACAGGGGACCGGCATGCGGCCTCGATCCCCGGATGCAGCCCTTAGACACCGACAGGGTGTAGAGAAAATCACTGTCTTACGAACCGATACGATTCGAACTATTTTGCCAGGCAGCAGCTGTCGATTAATTACTCCCGCTTCAATGTTTGAGTTCCTGCTTGAGCAATATGCTCCGGGCATTCAGTTCAGACTCATAATTACGCAGAATCCCGCTTATCGCACTCAATTTCGCTATGATATTCAGGTCCTTCTCCGCGCAGCTCAAATCTGAAATCATGCCATAGGCATCTTCTATCAATGTCTCGAGACGACCGTCGATATCATTGAGAGATTTCGTATCGATCCTGGATATCCCCTGCTTCGTGTACGGGGGAATATAGGAACCCTCATGAAAAGCAGTCATATCCCTGAGTCGAGACAGCCTTCGCTCAATTGTGTCGATTTCCGAAAGCAATTTTTCACGACCTTCGGAACGCGCCTTCTGCGAGCATTCATGCACTTTGGCCTTAAGATCGCTCAATCGGCCTGCAAGCACGTCTCGGACTTTCCTGTCCGCATCCAACAGCGACAGTTTTGCGTATCCATCGAATCCCGCGAGTCCCTGTTTCTCCGTTACCATAGGCCCCTCCCCTTGTTTGGACAGAGTGGCATTCGCTACCAGTGACTTTCGACGTTGGCGCCATCTGCCTTACGCAGCTTTCCGTTTTTAAAATCCTCCAGGGCATCCTCCACTCGACCCTCAGCCCCGATATACACATCGATACCGGCCGAATTCAGTACCGCGTATGCCTTCGGCCCGACATTCCCGGTCAAAAGGACCTTTGCTCCCGCATTTATTACGGCCTTCGCCGATTGAATGCCCGCGCCCTGGGCGCTCTCCAGATTCTGCTCGTTATCAATATGCGTGTTCCCGCCGGTATCGGTGTCGTGAATAATAAAACCCTTTGCTCTGCCGAATCGTGTATCAACCGCCCCGGTTATCCGATCTGATTCCGCGCTTATCGCAATCTTCATACCCATTATCCCTCATATAGTGTCCCGTTGGGCTTTGCCGCGCCGTGCCGCACACGCTCCTTTGCCGTCCCTGAATCTTCCGCAACAGCCAGGCATGGCAAAGCGTTCAGAATTCAGCACATCGCGCGCAAACGCGTCGAGAACCTCGTCGACGTTCCCGATAATGCCCGGAAGAATCGTTATTCCCATCCGCGCCACCGCGCACGCGCATTCCCTGCTGACCGCACTGCAAATGAGAAGGGATACCCCCTTTTCCTTAAGAAGGTTTATGCGCAGCAGCGATGAATTCTCCGGCACCTTAATCAAGTGTCTGGCGCCGACTTTACCGCTCTCGATATCTGCATACAAAAAGGACCCCGCGACATCGAGTAATGGCGACACGCGACCATTGAATATCGGTATTGCCACACGCAGAGCTTCCATGCTGTTAGTTAAGCATGAATTATGCCGGGAAAACATCGTAATTGATTTAATTGTGAAAATCAGGGTGTGATATGCTGTTGTCTTTAAAAAGCGTTTAAAATTCCGCTGTCAGGCTCCACAATTATAATAAAAATACCCGCTAGACATCTGAAATTGATGTAAGTATGAGAATATTGAGGTGGCTACAACAGGCGGTATTGCATTATGCATTATTTATGTTTTCAAGATGTTGCATTATGCAATATCAACCAATTCCATATTTTTTCATTTTACGCCATAGAGTAGACGGATCAATACCGAGTTCCCTGGCCGCTTTGCTTCTATTCGCTTCATGCCTCTCCAGCGCCAGCTGTATGAAATGTCGCTCGACGTCTTCGAGCGTACTAAAACCGAGAGAGGGTCGATCGGCGGCCCTGAAACGCGCAGGAAGGTGTTTTCTCTGTATATAGGACTCCTTGCACATCGCAAAGGCGTGCTCGATCGCGTTTTCGAGCTCACGGATGTTTCCGGGATATTCGTACTCCATCAGAATATTCATCACCTCATCTGACACGCCTTCCACATCCTTTCCTTTTATTGCGTTAAATTTTCTTATGAAATGTCGTATAAGGAGCGGGATATCCTCTCTTCGTTCGGTCAGAGCGGGAAGTGATATATTTATTACATTCAATCGATAATACAGATCTCCC
>Ga0116174_10002036_pt1 | contig 17855 bp, 10 predicted proteins | sample AD_UKC087_MetaG_FD_89801 | JGI IMG/M metagenome (GOLD analysis project Ga0116174, IMG submission 89801) | Active sludge microbial communities of municipal wastewater-treating anaerobic digesters from USA - AD_UKC087_MetaG | ecosystem: Engineered > Bioreactor > Anaerobic > Digestate | place: USA...
ATAAACGGAGTCAGAGTCCGGTGTCCTACCGTTGAACGATTCCCCAGCAAGGTATGAGAACAAACGCCTTGCGGACGGTTCAAGTTAACCGATAGCCTTCAGGCGGGCGTGAATATAATGTTATTGAGATTTTATGTCAATAAATTTTCTTCATCCGTGTGATTTTAATTTGACGGGTCAATGGGGACCGGTCAATATTCGTTCGATCATACTTGCTTTGCTCGCTCAACAAAAATGGAGGATGATGCAAAATGCATACGGAAATGATGCGGGGCCTTATTTAGGGTCCTACCGCGAGGTGAGGTTGTGAAGTTGTTGTTTCCGGGCCAGATGAATCAGGTCGTGATCGGAAAGGAGGCCTTTTTCAATAAAGAATTCGCCGAAGGGACGCTGCAGTTTTTTTTGTTTCCCGACAAGCGCAAATAAATCGAAATTGGAAATGTATCCGATGCGCAGAGCGCATTCGCCAAATTTTTCGTCAAAGTTTCTGACTTTGAGTACAAACAGAACGTCCTGATAGGAAATCAGTTGCCAGGCCACGGCAATTTGTCCAATCAACGGACGCTGGCGCCGCTGCCAGCAGATGGCTTCAATGAGTGTCCGCCATGAAATTAAACCGGAATAATATAGAAATTGACCGAACATCAGATTTCCCTGTGGAATGTTTCCGGTATAAAAATGATCGTGATGATATTTGTTTTTGGGATTGTGACGCCCGTTTTTCTCATGGCGGTGGCTTTGCGCGGTGTGTTTTTGCTGCGTATTGAACCCGTCAAAACGCGGTGCGCCCGTCTTGCCCTCTTTTTTTGTTTCAACAAAGGCGAGAAGTTTTTCATAGGCCTGTTGAACATGGATGAATTCAGCGTTTAAATCGTCGGCAAAAAGGCCCAGCGCCAAAGCTCTGTCCGGATGTGTGTGAAGCGCTTTTTTACGGTAAGCAGTTTTAATACTGGTGAGTTGAAGATAGTCCAGAAAATCATTCGATATGTTGATTCCAGGGCCGAAAATGGTTGCGCATGCCTGAAAAAGTTCCGATGAAGAGTTCAGCATTGAAGGCATCAAACCGTTTCCTTTGAGAAAGACGTTATATTGAAATAACAAGATGCCGAAGAATTTTCAAGAGAAAAAAATCCGATTCATAATAAAAAAACCCAACCTTGGGAGTTGGGTTTTTTTGTACTGGCTCCCAGCGCGGACTCGAATAAAATAAATAAGCACTATTAATCATTGCCTTTATTAACATCTGATTTTTACATATATACCCAATAATATTCCCAAGATTATAAATATTAACCTAGTGTGTATCCTTCGTTTCATCAAAAACTTTTGCAGAATAACCACGGCTTGCCGTCGGAGTTTCACTGCAATTAACATTTAGCAGCCACAAGGGCTTAAACCCGGGCTTCCGGTGTGAGAGGGCGATAAAAAGCGTATTCCACCTAATTTTACTCGCTTTTAAAACCGTTTAAAGCCGTTTATGGGAACCAAAAGCCGTCTAAAAAAGCCGTTCATATTATGGCCATATATTTTAAAAATTATTTAGTTTATATTTTTATTATACCAATATAAAAGCGAAATCGTGACAATAAAAGAACTTCACGCTCACCCATTTAAAACAGATTATCACGGAATTAATATTGTAGCTGCTCCGAACAGAATTTGACCTAACAGTGCATATAAGGTCTTGTATTAACTTCTTTACCTTCTTAGTCTCATTTTTAATATAAGATGACTCAATGAAAAAGAACAGATTAGAGTTAATACTTAAAGTTGGTATGGCAGGTGGATCATTAAGTGTTTGGTCATTAAGTAACAAGGAAGGCAGACGATCCTTTTTGGTAAAGCGGAATGAATCTACTCTTAAGAAGTTAATGGATGAGAAGGACAGTTAATGCGCTTTCTTACACTATAGTGAGAACATTATTGACGATTTTGGAAATACCTGTTAATCTTTTAAAGATATGAGTTATTCTAATAAACAGACAAACGCAGCTCTTTTGCGTGTAGATTTTTCTCGCCCTGAACTATGTGCAAAGTCACGCCCTGTGACTTGCACTATTAATGGGCATATTGTCAAACCAGACCGTCAAAACTGGTCGCGACTGTTGGTTACCATTACCGAGTGGTTCATAGCAAAAAAGAATCCCCGTCTTTCCGAACTTAATAGGCGACCTATTTACGGCAGTAAAGCATTTTTTATGTCTGAAAAAACACGTTTGTTGGCTTGCTCTCAATTGTCGAATGGCAAATGGGTGTGTACAAATTATAATCCACAGACAATCATTACAATTATAGGCAATCTTTGTCGCCATTGCGGTGTTTCATTAAACAATGTAATCATCACTTATGTGCAGAAAGACACTTCTGTATCGCGAAGAAAAAAGAAACTCACGCTTTCGCATATACCAAAAGTAGTTGTCAGCGACAAAACCAGGGCTGCCATAATAAGCATACTGGAAAAGCATTTTCCAAACGGTATACGACCTGACTCCGTCATCGATATTAACAAACTTAAAAATTTCTATCGTGCTGATACCCGCGAGATGCTATCTTCAGAAATAGAGATATCTTCATTGTTGTACGAAATAGGAACCCATCACGGTAAAAAAGTTTTTGTCGTTCCATCGAGTGGCAAGAAAGGTCTCAAAGCGCTGATTGACGATCTTATCTCTGAAGGTAATGGATTGTTTTACTATAATGAGTTTTATAAAATACATGCTAATTATCTGCAACAGATACATATTTATTCCGCTGATTTGCTTAGGGCAGTCTTGTCTTCGCTAGCACCTTCATTATGCTACACAAAAAAATATTTCAGCGTGACAGGAAATGAGTCTATCGAATCCGCAGTTTTGCGTTGCTTTGATTCGGCACACAGCCTATCGTACAAACAATTAAAAGAAAAACTGCCGTATGTTCCGCTTGAAAAAATCAAGCAGGTGTTAGTACAAAACAGTGATTTCATTTGGGTGAATGAGGGCGTGTATACCCACATCAGTAAAATCGAAGTTGATGAGGCAGAACGGCTAACCATCGAACGCAAAATCAAAGCAGAAATTACCGAGTGCGGGTATGTTTCTATTGCCGCTTTTGATGTTTCTGCAAGTCTTGAACTCAACCCTACGCTATCAGAAACTGCTGTCAAAAGAGGATTGTTTCGGGTTTGCTTTGCTGATCGTTATGAGAAGCGCGGTAACATCATTACATCGAAAGGCGCTGTATTGAATACCGTTGCCGTATTCAAGGACTATTGCTTATCGCACGATTTCCTGACATTAGACGAGCTATTGGATCTTGAAAAAGCCATTATTGGTAGAGCTAATAGTCAGTCACTTTTTGCCGCCTATGACACAATGATTCGCGTAGATAAGCACACCTTTGTCGCCGACAATGAAATTAGATTTGACATTGAAGCAGTGGATGATGCGCTTGGCTTATTCGTCCATACGGATGTCATACCGCTCCAGGCTGTGACGAGCTTCAATTCATTTCCATACATAAAAGGCTATTCGTGGAACTTATATCTCGTCGAAAGTTATTGTAGGCGATTCAGCAAGATGTTTATGTATCAATGCCTGTCGGTCAACAGCAGAAATGTTGGAGCAGTTTATCGAAAATCGGCGGGTTTCGAGGACTATATAGATGTTCTCGCTGCCGCCGTGGCCGCGGCCGATATTGAATTGAACGAAAAAGAGATCGGAGATTTCCTGTTTGAAAGACGATATGTCGCAATGAGAACAGGAGCAGTATCAAAGGTAGTCGTAAAAGCGCGGGTATTAAGAGACCGGAGTAATTAAAGCAATGTACGCTTACACATATGACCCACAAACAGGCGGGTTGCTTCTTAATAACAGTACCTCGCACTTTTCCAAAGAACCACGCCCGGTATATTACCGTGAGCTTGATATTCTAGGTTTCGATAAACATTGGAACTACGCCAAACAGGACGAACTACCCTATATGTGGGCAGAGGCAAACTGTTACTGGTATCGCGGCCGTATGGTGGCGAAAACAAAGGGAGGTGCTCTTTATACAGTCCCTGAGTTGGAAGTTGTGTTTGATACAAACAGTGCGCCTGTTCTTCAAGATGGCGAAACAATTCGACCGGTTGACATAGCTCCTATGATTGAAAAAAACCGTGAGTTACTGGAAGTCATAGAACAAATTACTGTCAAGAAGATATTCGATGTTTATAAACGCTATCAGAAGAAATTGGATGTCTTTCATGTTGCTTTTTCAGGCGGTAAGGACAGCGTCGTCCTGCTTGAACTCGTGAAAAAGGCTTTACCAAAGAGCAGCTTTGTCGTTGTGTTTGGCGATACGGGCATGGAGTTTCCCGATACTTACGACGTAATCGATAAAATTGAAGAACAATGCCGTGCCGACAAAATAGAGTTTTACCGTGCCGCTTCGCATCTAAAACCGGAGGAAAGTTGGCGGCTTTTCGGCCCACCTTCGCGCGTACTTCGTTGGTGTTGCTCAGTACACAAGTCCGCGCCGCAAACATTGAAACTGCGCGAGGCGTTGGGTAAGAATGATTATATCGGCATGGATTTTGTTGGCATACGGGCGCACGAGAGTGCAACGCGAGCTGACTATGATTATGAGAACTACGGTAAAAAGCAAAAGGGGCAGTATTCTCATAATCCAATATTGGAGTGGACCTCCGCCGAACTGTGGCTGTATATTTACATGCATAGTCTTGTGATAAATGAAACTTATAAAAAAGGTAACTCGCGGGCTGGATGTTTGTTTTGCCCGATGGGCGGAGGGAAAGCGGACAGCTTTCGCAATTTGTGTTATTCTACCGAAATCCAAAAGTATACCGATATTATTCGCGAGACAATAGATGATAAAAATATTGAAACTTACATTACTAACGGTGGCTGGGTGGGACGTAAAAACGGGCGTGATGTAAAAAATAACTTGTCACGCTATCAAGAAGAACTTGTAGACGGTTTTTTAATTATTACGGTTTCAAGGCCCACCACAGATTGGAGAGAGTGGATTAAGACTTTAGGCGGGTTACCATTTGAGAATACAATTGAAAAGATAAAAGATGGTTATATAGTTAAAATACCTGCGAGCGCGGACAAAACACCACAGGGAAAACTGATTAAGCAGGTTTTTCGTAAAGCTTCGTATTGTGCGGCGTGTCGTGTTTGTGAAGCTAATTGTCGTAACGGATGTATAACATTTGAAAAAGGTCTTCACATTGAAAATTGCGTTCAATGCGGACAATGCCATAATATTGATAGTGGTTGCCTTGTTTATCACTCAATGCAATTACCAAAAAACGGGGGGAGAATAATGAAAAGCCTTAATACATTTGCCGATCATGCACCTAAACCTGATTGGGTACGTCTTTTCTTTTTGCAACAGAATACATTCTTTGCAGACAACACATTGGGGCCAATGCAAATCTCGATGTTTAAAAGGTTTCTTTCGGATGCTTCACTTATAAGCAAGAACAATGTAACGGAATTCTTTTCCCTAATAACACATCTTGGCTGGGAAACAGAGCCAGCTTGGGGATTGATACTTGTACAACTTGCCTACAATAATCCGCAGATAAGATGGTATATTAACGAACTGTCTATAGGATCAAAATATCCGCACAAAAACGTTGAAGATATGCTCACAGCACTTTCAATAAGTGAAAAAGATGCAAAATCAATCATTAAAGCTTTCAAGCGTCTCTGCGATCTTCCACTTGGTACAAAGCTAAACTTCGGAACGGTCACCGAAAAAGGTAAACAGATTGACACGCTTTTCCGGGGCAAATCCTCACTCACAGACAATAGAGTTGTCCTGTACGCACTTTATAAGTTTGCAGAAGCCTGCGAAGGGTATTACCAGTTTACCCTCACACGCCTGCTCGACCACACGATTGAATCAGCCGGTATCAGTCCCACGCAAATTTTCGGCTTCGATCGTGATGATATGGAGAAGATCCTTCTTGGACTTACAGCGAAGTACCCCGATTTTATTAATGCCACGTTTACGCATGACCTTGATAAAATCACTCTCCGAGAAGATAAAACATCCTCTGATGTACTAACCCTATTTTGAGGAGTATTGACACGATGAATAAGTACAGCGAGTATTTTGATATTGATCAGGAATATTTTCCTGAAGTTAATGAATCATCCATTAAGGCGGGGATTGATTGGCAAAAGACTTTTCCTCACAAAACCTTTGTTGATCTTCTGAAAGCTACTGAGCGTATGCTTGCCCGTTCCACCAACAGCGATAAAAAAGGTATTTGGATTGAAGGCGCATATGGAACAGGTAAATCACTTGTCGCCTGGACGCTGAAGAATATGCTCGATTGCTCTGATGACAAGCTCAAAGCTTATTTTGCAGAATACGAAGCTTTGCAGAAGGAACCAGACTTGCGCGACAAACTCCTCGGGCATAAGCAGGGAAAAATCATAACGGCATATCGCTACTCTTCCAGTAGCATTGATGGCGACCGCGCCCTTATCATGGCGGTTTACGAAAGCGTAACAAAAGCGCTCCGTGAAGCGAAAGTGGCATACAAGGGCGAGAATACCCTGCGTGGGGGCGTTGCCGCGTGGCTTTCGGATAATGAAAACAAAGCCTTCTTTAATACGCTTATGACTCTGCCGGAATACAGGGGATTGGGTAGCTTTGCAGGAAAATCTGCGGATGACATCATTGCCTTGTTAAATAATCCTAGTGCGAACGTCGATACATTGATGTCTGACATATTTTCACTTGCAGACCGTAGAGGTATAACTGCGCTTTCAACAAGTATGGATGGCTTAATTTTGTGGCTTACCGACATTATTGATAAAAATGAGCTTAAGGCCATCGTCCTTGTATGGGACGAGTTTTCTGCCTATTTTAAGAAAAACCGAACCTCCCTTGACGGCTTTCAAAAACTTGCAGAACTCTCAAATCTGAAACCCTTCTATCTAATGATAGTGACACACATGTCCGGCTCTATCTTCAGCGAAATTGATCAGACGGGAAAAATTGTACGAGATCGCTTCACCCGCAGAGCGATTGAGCTACCAGATTCAATCGCTTTCGAGCTGATTAAACACGCCTTGAAGGTTAAGGCCACACAAAAAGAACAATGGAACACTCTTGCCGATGACCTGAACAGCCGCATGCCTATAGTGCGGGAAGCAGTTCGAAAAATGGTATGGAAAGATGTAAAAACAGGCGATGATGTGCTAAAAGGAATGCTGCCGATTCATCCGCTGGCGGCGTTGCTTCTCAAAAATATTTCGAGCGCATTCGCTTCAAACCAGCGAAGCATGTTCAACTTCATTAAGCACGCAGAAACTGAAAATTTACAGGCGTTTCAATGGTTCATTGAAAATCACAGCCCGGATAATGCCGATATCCTTACTATTGATTACCTATGGAACTTCTTTTATGAGAAAGGTACAGACGAATACGGTACCGGAGTAGGCAAGAGTAATCTTGAGTTTATCATTCGCACCATTCTTGACACGTTCCCCAAAAACGAGCGAAGATTGAATTCTGAAGAAAAGCGTATCCTGAAAACTGTGCTGATGATGCAAGCAATCAGTCAGAAACTTGGCGACAGTGTAGACTTGTTTCTGACCACAAGCAAAAATTTAAACTATGCGTTCGAGGGAACGGAATTAGAACAAAATCGCGCGATTAATATCGTAAGTAAGCTAGTAAGTGATGGTATCCTATACGAAAAACCTATTGGTGGAGGTATAATTCAATATGCCGCTGCCGCTGTTTCAGGAGACCAGGCACAGATTGATAATATAAAGAAACGCATTATTAACGACAAAAAAACTATTTCGTTGGTATCTGACGGCAATCTTGAGTCTGCTTTGTCTCTATCACCCCCTCTTCGTTTTCGTTATGATATTACGCCGGTGACGATCGAAAACTTTACCGCTACCATCAACAAAATCACCAATGAGCCCACAACTTATAAATTCCGTCGTGTATTGTCTTTTGCCCGTAGCGATGCGGAGCAGAATAAAATTAGAGAACTTATAAAGGGAGCGATGCAGGATAACCGCTACGAAAATATCGTCTTCGTCGATACCTCTTCAACCGTGCTTGGCGCAGAGCGTTTTGAGCAGTGGGCTGAGCATGCCGCCAACGAGGAATACTGGCGGACAAAAGATGTACAACTTGCCGACGAGATGGCACGCAAGGCAAAGACAATTCTTGAGGACTGGAAAACGGATGTAACCAGCGGCACTTTTACAGTCTTCTCTAAATATGCGAAAACTGGTGAACCTTATGGAAATGCATCTACCGTGCTTGCGGCATTAACAAACATCGTTACAAAAAAACATCTCTTATCTTTCGACAATGCAAAGGTCAGCGAACAGATGTTCGCCGTGTCAGGATTACCGTCCGGGACAAAATACGGTATTACGCAAACTTGTGGAGGAGTGTATCAACAGTCCTTTGTGGTGCCGCTTATGCAGGGGGCATGGCAGATACCAGAATATTGGAAATCTTCACCTACACTGCCGCTTTCAAAGTTGAAACGAGAGGTTGATGAACTTGTCAATAACGCTTTTCAACGTGAAGGACGCATCTCCATTGGTGATATTTTCGACTGGCTCATTGGTCAGGGATTTATGCCGTGCAACCTGTACGCTCTTTTAACGGGTTTTTTACTAAAGGAATACGCCATTGACACCTATCGTTACAGCGACGGTGAAACAGGTGACAGGATGAACGCTGATAAATTGGCGGAGATTATCGGTGAGTACATCAAGCATATGAACACACCAATTCCTCGTTACAAAGATAAGTACATCGAAGTGATGACTAAGGAGCAGATGGCGTTTGTTGAGTTTGCGAAGATTGTTTTTGGCATAGCGGATGACGTATCCATAGAACAAGCCGCGATTCGCATACGTTCCAGACTGAAAGATCTTGGTTACCCTATCTGGAGTTTTAAAGAGATAGATAAGAATGGCCTTGAAGACTTCATTGATAAAATTGTGGCAATTGCCAACCCGAATAACACCGGAGATAATGTTACGAAAATATCTGCAGCACTCGGCAAATTGTCGCTGCAGACACCGACAGCGGCACAAAATCTCGCCACGCTTCTTACTAAAGAAAACGCTTCAAAATCAATGAAAGAGTATTTACAGTATTTTGAAAGTGGAGAAGTCCTATCATTAGCTGACGAAATAGGCGTCTCTGATGTGCTTCTCGATGTTAGACGTCAAGTCGGTTCAGGCGAAGCATTGTGGCTTTGGGATAAGGAAACAGGGGAAAATGAAATCCGAAAATTGCTCACAGATTACAAGATTGTGGCTGCAAGCAACCGTATTAATTCGAAGGCATCTTCTCTTTCCGCCTGCATAGGAGAATGGTGCGAGAAGGCTAAGTCTATAAGGATACCGTGTGCAGCACTCGTTACGGAAGTCCCTGCACTAAAGGCGTTATTCCAGACCCTGCGTGATATGTCATTAAGTGGCGACCTTCAGTATGACAAGCGGAGAGCGTTCCTCGCTGAACTGACAACCAACTCAAATTATTTTGATGAATTTATTTCGTCCAAAATAAATTTGTTCAAAAACATATATTCATTCCACTTGACGGGATTCAGCGACAACGAAGTAAACGTTCTTTATTCCAAACTACCGGTGACTTCCTTTACAGCAGATAGAGCTGATTGCGAAAAGAATGTAGCGATGCTTGCTGAAAAAATACGAAGTGAACAAGAAAAGTATAAGCTCCATCAGTTATGGGAGGAAAAAACTGCTTCTAAAACTCCAAGACAGTGGTCATCCAAAAACAAGACGCCTGTTCTTTCCCTTGTTCCTATTGATTTGCAAAGTGATGCCCGTCGCGTATTTGGCGCTATTAATCGGAATAACCCGGAAGACAAAGAAGTAAAATTTGCACTTGAGTTCTTACAAACGAAAGATGCGTTCCTCGAGAATCTTTCTGTCAAGGACAAAGTAGATGCCGCATTCACACGTGACTTTATCGGCAAATTCAATGTCATTTTGCCGGATGCTGACGAAGTTCGTTCGCATCTTGAAGGTGTTATCCCTTCAGACCCATATGATTGGTACGGTAATCCCGCTGTACAGCGAGAGGTCGAAAAATTTGCCCGGGCCAGGTATATTCAAGGTGTCAGCGACAAGGTTCTTGAAAGAATCGAGAAAATGGCTGAGTCCAAAGTAAAAGACTATCTCAAACGGTTAGTCAAAGAAAACATGTATGTAGGAGTTGAAATTATCCTGGAGGAGACAAACAGCCGTGATAAGTGATTCAGTAGAATCCGCCTTTAAAAACATAAACAAGTACTTGGCAAATAAAGATATTGCTACGCCTTTTTTTATCGTCGTTGATGACAGCACCGAATATTCTGATATCATCACAGGACTTAACTCTTTTACGCAGATACATGCCAGCGATTATTGCGCCAATGATGACGCATATCCTGATATCGACAAACTTTGTGAAACCCTTTCTACTATTACAGGAAACAGACTATTACTTGGATTTGGAGAAAGTGTTTCGTTTAGTGGTGATGAAAATGTTGTGGGGAGACTCAAAGATTTAAACATTGCGTCAAAAATTGTTGTTGTTTGCCATGGGATTCGTGCAGCGATAAACCGCCTTTGTAAAGAAGATAAGAAGTTTGACAGCCGACGCATCTGTTTCTTAAAAGCAGGAATACCCTATGAGATAATAAAGATATCTTCCTCTCTTGGTTTTTCTGCCACAGATGGTTTTAAGAAATTGCTTTTTCACTTGGAAAATGGTGCGAGCGGAAAACTGTTTGTGAAAACAGCTTTACATCTCCGAAATATTCGTGAATTACGTACAGCATATGACGCTATTTTAGAACTTGATCCCGATTTTAGCGTTTCGAGAGACTACCTGCCAGACGAAATCTGGGCAGAGTTCCTTTCTGATAGAAATCTTGAAGGATTCGATCTCTTCCATTGGCGCAGCTTCCTCAAACTAAAACGAGAGTCTTCAAATAATGTGTACCTCCAATATATTGCCGAAACCTCTCTCGATTATGATGTTTACAAAAAAAGGATTTACAATGCTTTATTGGACTTCAACTCAAGCGATATGCGTTTTAAAGAACTATATAACGCACGGAAAGCTTTGCTAAAAAACGTAAAAGATAGTGATATTGCCGAATATATTTCTGAGACGAAGGTGAAAGCTAGTGAGCGAATATACTATTTGACTGATAATACATCAGCGGAGCGACAAGCTATTATCGAATGTTTGAATGGGATTATAACCATACCGAATGCGCTGAAGGACATAGATCCTGTCCTTTATGAGTATCTCTACGATTTTTCATTTAACGGTGATAAAGGCAAACTGTTAACGGATTATTTCGCTGAATATAAGCGTTTAAAACTAACAAACAGGCTCACACCGGAATTTCACGAACATGTTATTAACTTGGCAGTTGATGGAAGTCGTCCATATAATAGTCTAAAAACACGTGGTGAGGTTCTTGACAGTCTTGCTAAAGAACATACCGCATTATACTGGATTGACGCACTGGGTGCCGAATATCTCGGTTACATTCAAAGTCGTGCAAATTCTCTCGGATTGAAGATAGTGGTTCACGTTGTTCGTGCTAATCTACCGACAATTACATCTTTGAACAGCGATTTTTATGAGACCTGGGTTGGAGATAAAGTACAAACGAAAGAACTGGATAAAATTAAGCACGAGGGAGAGCTGGATTTCAACTACCAAACTATAAAGACCCCCGTTCACCTTGCTGAAGAACTGCACGTGATTGATCGTGCGTTGGAATGGGCAAAAACAAAACTGACAGGGAAAAATGCCGATAAAGTAATAATCACATCCGACCATGGTTCAAGCCGTCTTGCAGTTATTAACGAAAAGGAATGCAAATGGGAAATGTCATCAAAAGGCAAACATGGCGGGCGCTGTTGTCCTTGCACTGAAGCAGATGTTAAGTCTGAATACGCCACTCAAGAGAACGGCTATTGGGTTCTTGCAAATTATGACCGTTTCAAGGGTGGTCGCAAGGCTAGCGTCGAAGTCCATGGCGGTGCTACCCTTGAAGAGGTCGTTATCCCCATTATCGAAATAACATTGTTCGACAACAAAGTTGACGTAAGCAATACTACACCCGTGACTACCGCAAGTTTCAAAAAGAATGCTGAAATTGTGATATTTAGTAAGAATGCACTAAAATCAGTGTCCGTTAGAGTTAATGGCAAACAATATTCATCCGAATCAGTTGGCAATAATAAACACAAAATAGTATTTACCGATATTAAACGTGCTGGGCAATATATAGCAGACGTATTTGAGGGTGACAATTTAATAGGCCAGGTGGCGTTTGAAGTCCAAAGCGAAAGTGGAAAGACGAAAGATTCTGACTGGTTTTAGTGGAGGGATGCGTCCATTATGATAGATAAGCTAAAAAACTGTTTTGACGAGATGGTCGTCTTCAAGGATCTAAAGACAAGCAACTTTTTCTCTGCATTAAGCCTTCCTTCGTTTATGCGCGATTGGCTACTCCGCCGATTTGAGAATGAGTCTGGCGTGTTCAATGAAGATGAATTGGTGGCCTTTGTCCGTGAGTTCATTCCGCGCAAGGAAGACTGGACGGCGATAAAGAACCGCATCATTAAGGAAAACGAGCGCGTGAAATTTCTCGCGAAGATTTCTGTGGATATTGAAATTCGTACCGGCGAAGTCTCCTTTGCATTACCCGATTTCGGTTTGACGGCAAAACAGACCATTATCGAAGATTATGTCTGGGATTCATGTAAGAATGAGCTCGTAAAAGGACGCGAAACATGGGGAATGTTGGAACTTGGCTATCGCCCGCCTGACGACAGTGTTACGCCTAAGTTGCAAGGGAAGATTCGTCTTGTCAGTTTTAAGAACTTCTGTCCTTACTCAATTGAACTCGATTATTATAAGGATGTTCGCAGTGAATTCAACACTGCCGAGTGGATTGATATTCTCCTCGGCGCAGTAGACTACAACGCAAGCGGTTATAGGAACGAAGAAGAAAAGCTGACGATGTTGACGCGGCTTTTGCCATTTATAGAAAAACGTCTCAATCTAATCGAACTCGCGCCAAAAGGCACAGGTAAGTCTTATCTCTTTGGTAGAGTGAGCCGTTTCGGGTGGCTTTCGAGCGGTGGTGTTATGAGTCGCGCCAAGATGTTTTATGATATCTCCAAGCGTACAGAAGGGCTTGTATCAGGAAATGATTTCATTACCCTTGATGAAGTCCAGACAATATCCTTTACAGATGTAGATGAGATGCGAGCTGCGTTAAAAGGATACCTTGAGTCCGGTGTATTTACTGTTGGCAACTATGAAGGCGTCGCTGACTCTGGCGTTATTCTTTGTGGTAACATCTCGAAAGCAATAATGGACTACGACGGTACAACAAATATGTTTGAGGAACTACCGACCGTCTTTCACGAATCGGCACTAATAGAACGTTTCCACGGTTTTATCAAAGGCTGGCATATACCGCGTATGAATGATGATTTGAAAATATCAGGGTGGGCGCTTAATTCTGAGTATTTCTGCTCTATACTTCATGAATTGCGTAGCGACACCACTTATCGTGCCGTGGTTGATAAATTAGTAAACGTGCCCGAAGCGGCGGATACTCGAGACACAGAAGCTATTAAGCGAATCGCCACCGCTTACTTGAAACTGCTGTTTCCAAACGTGCGAAAGGTGGAAGACATATCTGCGCGCGATTTCAACCGCTATTGCTTGCGACGAGCCTGTACAATGCGCGCGACTATAAAAATGCAGCTTGGAATACTTGACCCCGAGTATCGCGGCAAAGACATACCCCAGCTCACAGTGAACGAGGTGAACTGCAATGAAGCAAATTAAGCGTGTCGATTGCTTCGCTTGTGGTAAAAAACAGTTAACCAAAGATGAAGTCGGGTTAAATAAAAAAATGATTGGAAGAGAAATAAAGCAATTCTATTGTATAGACTGTTTTGCTGAATACCTTGTTGTTAGTACAGAAGCACTACTTGCAAAAATAGAGGAGTTTAAAGAACAAGGATGCAATTTGTTTTAAGGCGGTGATATAGTGATTTATGCTGATAATGCAGCCACGACAAAAATATCAGAGACGGTTTTTGTAGAAATGCTCCCGTTTCTGCAAGAGAAGTACGGCAACCCTTCCAGCCAATATTCCCTCGGTGTGAAAACAAAACGCGCAATAGAACGGGCACGCAAGCAGGTTGCATGTGCTATAGGTGCGGAAACAGCTGAAATCACTTTCACCTCTTGTGGCTCTGAAGCGAACAGCTGGATATTTCACTCAGTCGGAGAGATATTCGGTTACGAATCATTCCACTTAATCACCTCATCAATAGAACACCATTCTGTTTTGAATTCCTGCCGTGCTCTTGAAACGAAGGGTGTTAAGGTTACCTATCTGCCCGTAGATTGCGTTGGGCGTGTTTCAGTAACTGCTGTAAAAGCTGCGATTGAACCGAACACAAAACTTGTTTCTCTTATGCTTGCCAATAATGAAATCGGAACGGTTCAGCCAATAAAAGAAATCGGAAAATATTTACGTAAAAGAAATATTCTATTCCACACCGATGCCGTTCAGGCTGTCGGTCATATTCCTGTTGATGTCAAAGATCTACAAGTAGATTTTTTATCAGCTTCCGCCCATAAATTCAATGGGGCGAAAGGCACTGGCATCTTGTATCAGCGTTCTGGCGTAAGCCTCGCTCGTTTTGTATTTGGCGGGGAACAGGAACACGGCAACCGTGCCGGAACGGAGAATGTCGCTGGTATTGTGGCTGCTGGTTTCGCACTCGAAGAAAGTGTTGCCGCTATGCCTGAAATCACTAAACGGATGCAAAAAATGGTTAAACTAACGGTTGAAGGGCTTCGTGCTAAGATACCTGGCGTTCGGATTAACGGCGATACCAAGAACCGGCTGCCTGGAATTATTAACTTAGGTATAGATGGCGTGTCAGGTGAAGCATTGATGCATTTACTTGATTTAAAAGGAATTTGTGTTTCTACAGGCTCAGCATGCAGAACAGGTATAGATCAACCCTCACATGTGCTAATGGCATTAGGGTTATCTGAAAAACAAGCAAAATCCGCGATTCGTATTTCGTACGGTAAGTACAACACTATAGAGGAAGCAGATGCAATCGTGAACTCAATTTGTGATGCTTTTAGTAAAATTGCAAGAACAAAAAACTAACTTCTACTTTAACAATAAAAATTTTTTAAAACGTCAGGTGAATTAAGAGAACGTCCTGAAGTTATTACGCCAAAAACTTATATTCCTTTTCCCTCATACCGCCTTCACATTATTTAATAGCCATAACGATTTTCAAATAATTTAAATGCTTTTGAAATCTCTTTTCTAAACAATAAAGAATTGCCTTGATGTTTCAAATATTTTTTTCTTCCTTCTGATGTTTTATAAAAATTCCTAGGGTCAACTTCGCTTTTGGGAAGCATTTTCATGTAAACTTTATAGCGTTGTTTTGCATACTTAATTATTCCATTTCTGTACTCAGATTTATCGATAAATTCTAGCCATACACGCCAAGTTCCTGAATATTGACTCGCCTTCCAATACTGAAGCTGATGATAAATATCAACCATGACATATGGGAATACAAATGGATAAAATTCGGCCTGAGCCTTATTCAATTCATAATAAAAATAGCGATCCATTAAAAAACGGAGGTTCCAACTTTCGATATAATTAAATACAATATGATCAGTATTATTTGGTAAAGCTTTCTTGATTTGCTTTTCGGGAAATGCTTCTTCATATCTTTTTTCTTCTTCAAAATATGATTCTATACCGCCGGATATTCCCTCATCTGGCTTTTTATAATTACAGAAATGGTAATTATACGCAAGTTTAGCCATAAAAATATTATTGGGACTTGAAACCTTGCCGTGTTCAGTCCGCTTACGGAAATATTGATACTTCGTGCCAAGCTCATCAATTCTGTTATTTAACATTACCTGTCGTGGATCAGTCGAACGCAAATCGGATGCTTTGATTTTATTTTGCGAATTCAGAGCAGAAATAATGTCAATACTTCGTTTATATGTTTCCGAATCTTCATAGGGCAAACGATAAATTCTAACAAGAATTTTTGCAGTATTATTTATATTACGATTTTCGTCATATGCTTTATAAAGCTGAGTGATTGTTTGCGCACCATTAACTATTTGCGGATTTCGAATTATGACTTTTAAACTTTGTGTATCAAGATAAAGCCAATCAACAAATAAAATAATTCCATTATGCTTGTACCAAAATAAACTGGATTCTTTTTTGTAGCTTGAGCGAAGAGCTTTATTAATAGCGGTATCTCCAACAGATTCTCGTACATTTTTTTGGAGAAAGGATTGGATTTGTTCTGAACTATTAAACCATGACAAAATATTTGTTGCTTTTATATTACATACTATTGCTTCAATATTATTATGATCCTTATTGACGATCATATATTCGTCTGGCTCAATACTTAATTCACGTTTCCCTGTGTGTGGAACATAACCGTGTTTGACATCATAAATGACACCTTCCAAAGCGTAACGGTCAATAAAATTTATCTCCGCACTTATTTTAAACCCATTCTTTTTAATAACCTCATCAAGATATCTTTGTGCTTCCAGCTTTGTATTTTCAGATACTTCATTGGTGGTAAGCCAAACAATCTCTAAATAATTATCTTCTTTATCAAGCGCCCTGCGGAGTCCGTTTATGAATTCCTCAGCACCCTTGTTTGTATTTTTGCCAATAATTGTTTTTTCAATTTTTTGAATTTCATTGGTGATATTCTTAAGATTTTCTTTCTGAGATTTGCAGTGATATTTAGATTGAATAATATAAAACGTATTTCTTTCATTAAAACAGTAATCAATGCCACCATCATAACTGCCATCGACACTGTAATTGGAAAAATCTTTTTTTTCTATTTTAAAACGAGAATAAATATAAAACCATGTGAGGTTTAATGTCCTGTCAACATCACTTTTTATCTTTTCAATTTCTGCCTGAAATGAAGAAAAGTCTTCTGGTTCTATTGTTTTAAGATTCATAATTATTTTATATTATTTTAAAAGTATATTTTTCGAGACATTTTTGCCGCAAAGTATACGAAGAAGGATTATGTATGTCAAGGGAATCTCCTATATAATCGGTACTTATCCTTTTACTATTCATCGTCTTTATCAACATCGTAAACGTATACTCTAAGGACACCTTCAATTGTAGAATCGTCAAACCAGAAATCAATTTCGTCTTCACTAAAGTCATAACGCAGGTCATAGGTAATCTCTTTTTCGAGTAATTTCTTTTCCTTAGATGTCAGAGCTTTTCCATACGTACGGGAAACCCAAAATTGATTATATCCGCAAGCCTTGTATTTTGACCAAGGATGATTGTACAAGTCTGCAAGATCAAGACCAGCACCGAACTTTTTCGACACCAATATACGGGCAAAAGCTTTACTACCTAACTCAAATGTGAATGCATATTTTGCATTACGCGCATCGGCAGGGTTATATTTCTGCATTGTTAGGCACTCATCATACGATACCCCATCAATCTGCATATAAGCACAGCAAGCCGCAACCATAAGAATAGTGCCTTCCAGCAGGAGTTTCGGCTTGTCCGGTAGGTTCATCTCCTGTAGATGTTTGCTAAACAAAGCAAAGTTATCAGCTTTCGAGTCACGGCGGAATTCGCGTTCCCATTCCTTGAAATTATTTATCGGCATTTATTGATCCTTTATAGCAATCTACTAATTTAGTAATTTTTGATTTTATTCCCTTTACTAACCAGTCCGGTTTTA
>Ga0116174_10002037_pt1 | contig 17848 bp, 17 predicted proteins | sample AD_UKC087_MetaG_FD_89801 | JGI IMG/M metagenome (GOLD analysis project Ga0116174, IMG submission 89801) | Active sludge microbial communities of municipal wastewater-treating anaerobic digesters from USA - AD_UKC087_MetaG | ecosystem: Engineered > Bioreactor > Anaerobic > Digestate | place: USA...
CGACGAAATCGCCGGGGCGTTTCAGCGACTTCTGCAGCGCCGAAGCGACCTTCTGCAGTACTTCGTCGCCGGAGCGATGGCCGTAGTTGTCGTTGAAAAGCTTGAAAAAATCGATATCGATCATTACCAGCGCGATCGGCGTTCCGCCGCGCGCCGAGCGGCGCCACTCGCTGTTGATGAACTCGCTGAAGCGCCTGCGATTGGGGATGGCGGTGAGGTCGTCGAGAAACGAAAGGCTTTCCAGCATCAGGTTGGTGTCCTCCAGACACTCCTTTTCCTCCAGCAGCGATTCGACCTCCCTGAAGGCCCTTGAAAAACGCATGGACAGAAGCATCGTCTGGGAGAAAATGAAAATATAGAGTCCGAACGACGCGAGGTAGGCCGTCTGTATCACCTGATTGTTATGTAAAAGGTCGTTTATAATCGCGGCGAAGAGAAACGCGAATCCCGCGATGAATATGACCGCCCCCTCTCTCCCGTTTACAGCCGCGCGTATCAATACATATATCGAATATACTGACCCGGAAATGATAAGCGCCTGGTATGCTGGAAGGCTGTATGTAAAAAAAAGCGCAGGCGTAAAGAGCACAAGAAGCGCCACAAGCGCCCCCGACACCTGGTAGAAGCGCAGAGCACGCCTGTCGAACTCGTCAGGGAATAGCGAACGCAGAAACATGGCGAATATCGGCATGGCGATGTAAATACTCTCATACGCTATTTTGACAAGGGCCTCCCACGATATCGACGGCCACAGATTCAGCAGATAGTACTGGCCGGTCACCAGACCGCGAACACCGATACACAAACCGAACAGACTGAAATAGAGAGGCGAAGGGTCTTTCCTTCGGAGTACATAGAGGCCTATATGATACAATGACATTATGAGAATACTGCCGAAAAGAAACATCTCGAAGGCGATACTCTTTTCTCGAAAGCCGCGCAGGTGCTCCGTCAATCCGAAATGGATGCTGTTCGCCGCCCCTCCCCTGCGATGGTGAAAATTCGATACGCGGAGACGTATTACGATCGCGCCCCCGTGTACCGTATATCCGCACACCTTCGGGAGCCACTCGGGCCGCGATGCGGCCTTCGTTGTACCGTATTCACCGGCCCCGCACACGCGCAGGTCGTCTACAAACAGGTCATATGCGGTATCTATATCGGGCATGCTGAACGCCATGCGTCTCTCGCCGGCGGGCAGTATGACGCGCAGTCGATACTCGGCATACCCGAGACCGCCGATCTTTTTACCATTGATGATGAAATCATTCCAGCTGCCGGGCATGCGGATGTAGCACGTGCTCCCCTGCAGTCGGTCGAGTGGCCGTTTCGGATCGTACTTCCATGTAAATTCCCACTCGCCGTCGAGCGGGACGCTTCCGTCGCGGGCGAAATCCCAGTCCGCAAGATCGAGGACACCCCTGACGGCCTCTGGAGCCGATCTTCCGCCGCCGCAACCGACTCCGGAGCAAAGAGTGAGTATAGCCAGAAGCGCGACAAACAGGGGTATGTTGAATATACTTTTCATGCCGTAAAAATGTATGCATCAGGGATGTACGGCCCGCCGCCCCGCTGAAGGCCGGGGCCCGACCGGTAATCTGCCGGGGAGCGGCTCAAATATATCTGGTAACGTTGTTCAGAATTTAGTTTTTAGACGCGTGAATGCCGCCGTTTATTCCACTTGATCATCATGGCGGGAGCAACATCTGACTCTGACGAAAGCGCGGGTGGTCTTTCCTCGTGCGCCTGGCCCGCCACTCAGGCCGTATAATGAACGATACAGGAGGCCAACCTCCTGTATCGTTCATCGCCATCGAGAAAGCGCCCGTTCAACCCTTTTTAATCTTTCGTCTGTCGAGCGGTGTGCCCTCATACGCGTGTTCCAGAACCATGAGCGCGTCGTCGTAGTTGATCTCCTCCGGGTTGTATACCTTGGTCCCGTCGCCCTGGGCGGTCCTGGCGATATCCGGAAGCTTTTCCTTCGGCACCATCTGCCTTCCTTCCCGGTCCACGATCTCCTTTAAAAAGCGCGCGTGACGACCGCCGGTCGCGTCGTGCAGGTCCTGGTTCATCTTCCTGATGAATTCGATCGTCTTTTCGGGCCTCTGCTTCAACGGGGTCGCCGCGTATACCTCGGGTCCCGCCAGAGGGAAGAGCAGCTCGCCGATCTCCTTTGCGCGCTTGTGCATATTATATTCCAGACCATACGGAAGGAACAGGCTCATGCAGACGCCATGCGGCACCCCGCAGGCTCCGCCGGTCGCGTGTCCCAGGTTGTGTACCAAGCCGACCAGGGAGTTCGAGAACGCCATTCCCCCGAGGATAGCCCCGTTCGCCAGATCGAGCCGGCCCTGGAGGTCCGCCGGCTTCTTTATGACCTTGAGCAGGTTGGCGCTGATGAGCCGGATCGCGGCGAGCGCGGTCGCGTCGCTCAGCGGGTTCTTCGCCAGGCAGTAGTAGGCCTCGCACGCGTGCGTGAGCGCGTCCATCGCGGTGGGCGCCGTCAGAAAGGGCGGCAGGGTTTTTGTCATACGTGAATCGAGAAGCGCTATGTCCGGAAGCAGAAAATACGATGTGAACGCCATCTTCACCTTCTTTTTATGGTCCGCGATAACCGCGACGAGTGTGACCTCGGACCCCGTGCCGGATGTCGTGGGGATGGCGATCATCGGCTTCAGTTTGCGCTTCACCGCCCCGGCGCCCTCGTAATCGAGGATGTTCGATCCGCCGAGGGATACCAGTATATTGATCCCCTTGGCCGTGTCGAGCACCGAACCGCCGCCTACGGCGATGATCGAGTCGCATTTTTTGGCGCGGTAGAGCTTCGCCGCCGCGTTGACTATCGTATATTCCGAATCGGGCGGCACCTCGTCGTAGAGGGCCCCGACTTTCGCTTTCGAGCCTTTCATCGCGCCGTTGACAAGCTTGATGAGACCGGCCCCGGCGACTCCTTTGTCGGTGACGATCATGGGCCTGGAGGCCCCGAGCGTCGTAAGCATTTCCGGTATTCTGTCGAGCGCCCTGTGGCCGGCGACCGTTTTAACCCGTGCGCAGAATTCATAATAATCTGGAAGAAACATGTCGGACTCCTTTACGTTCAATTTTTCCGTATCCGTACACCGCTCAGAAACCGAGCAGCGCGCGCGTATATATCACGATCCTGCCGAGATGTTTTTTTACCGGGGAAAGCTCGGACCATTTCGGATATCGTTTTACCGCGAGCTTAGCGATAAGCTTGGGAAGCAGGTACACCTCCACCAGGTCGAGGACGCGCACTATGGCCAGCGCGTCTACAAGGTCCCCGTCTACCATGAACCGGTTGCGCGCGAAGGCCACCGATGTCGATTCCATGAACGTGAAAACCAGCATAGCGGACTCTACGTTTTTTATATTCATCTTGAGCGGGATCTTTTTACCTTCCGGGTTCCAGCCGAGGTATTTGGCCCGCCCTTTTTCATCGCGGCCCACGACCATCCATGGTCCGAACGGGTACACGCCGAGAGAGAACGCGAATCCGTCCTTGAAATTCAGGAACTCCTTCCTGACCGTGCTGTCTGTCCTGCACGCCGCCTGGATCGCCCTCCCGACGATAAACAGCATTACCGCAATGTATATCCGTTTCAGCGTCTTTCTACCCGGTCGTATCTCGGGATATGTATCGTAATTCATGATTGGCTCCGATGATAATAGGTTTTACGGACGGCTCACTTGCCGCCCCATGCCCTTTCGAGCAGATTGCCACACTCTTTCGCGGACAGCTTCGACGGGCTCGCGGCAGCCGCCTGCCGTGCCGCTGAACCCAGCCGTTCCCTCGATACTCCCGCCGATTCAAGGTTCGACGGAACGCCGCTTCCCAGCTCATTAAACATGGAATCCAGTGATTGAATCGCCGCCTGCGGGCGTTTCGAGGCCTCGCTCGAGGAATAGATATCCGGTCCGGCGAGCGCGAGACAGAGCTCGTCGCGGAAACCTGTTTTAGCGGCGAGCCGCGCCTTTAAAAGCGATCGGACGAGTATCCCCATGAAAATTCCCGGATTCACTCCGGTGCCGTCGGACAGCGCCTCCGCGAGATAATGTGCCATCCCCGCCGGGGCGTTGGAAAAAACGGTGCCGGCCAGCGCGCACCCGTTCGCCACCGCCATCGATTTCCCGCCGTTTTTCGGCTTCCTGACCGCGGCCGGCAGGTTCTCGCACAGAAGCCGTATCGAGGCATACGCGTACGCGTCTATCATGGGATTGGCCCCCGGTGAGATGGAAGCCTCTATGGAATGCGCCAGGGCGGTGAGTCCCGACACCAGGGTTGGATTCGATCCGGCCGTAGAGGTGATCCGGGAATCGATGACCACAATGTCCGGGGACAGGAAGTCCGATCCGATGATTTCTCCATCGATGGACGCGTAGCGCGCGGCCTCATACCCGGTGACGAGCGCCGTCGGAACCAGGACGATAGGCCGAAGCTCTCGATGGATCCTGTTCTCCCCGGCGAAGCGCGCCGCGGACTGTTTTTCGCACACCTCGATATTGACGCATTTCGCCGCATCGACGAGCGAGCCGCCCCCCGCCACGATGATTGAATCGCATTTGCGCGCGGCATAGAGACCGGCAAGCTCGCGCACGATACCGGACGTTGAACCGGCCACATGGCCGTCGAACAGGGCCCCTATGGCGAGATTGGAATCGAACATGGCCTTTACGATGGCCGGTCCGATGCCCGATGCCGCGCCATCCGCGATGACCAGCGGCCTCGCCGCCCCGTAGCCCTCCAGCTCGACCGGTATCTGTTCCAGCGCCCGCTTGCCGGAAATCAACTTGGGCCGGCCTAAAAATTCGTAGTAACTGGGTGATTGCATGACACGCTCCCTTTAACTTGAAGATAACATCACACGCCGAACACCGGGGTCGCCGTTATAACCGTCCACGTCCCTTCACTTCCTCCTCCTTCCGGTCGTCAAGGGCATCCGTATCCGGCTTCCCGACTCCCCATTTATATTTGTAGAATAAAAACCGCCGGCAGTGTCAGCCGCCGGATTATAACGTCCCCCCGCCGCGTGTAGTAATATTAGATTATTCCTGATATGTCAATCATGATTCATGCGGAGGCGGCCCGTACAGGAATCCTCTTTCATTTACCGCCACTGTGCTCCTTCCGTGGTACGTTATCTGGTTGACGGGCCGACGACGACGGGAGATCATTATGCGGGAGGCTCCTTCCGCCGTTCCCGATATCCATACGTGAGGGACCCAATGAAATCATTGACCGAGCATCTCGTATTTACTACGAAGAAAAAGAGGGACTACATCAACATCACGCGCACGGTCGAGGACCTGGTGGAGAAAAGCGGCGTAAGCGAGGGGCTGTGTCTGGTCAACGCCATGCATATCACCGCCTCGGTATTCATCAACGACAACGAGAGCGGCCTCATCCAGGATTTCGACGATTTCCTCGAGGGTCTGGCCCCGCACGAGCCGATCGGCCGTTATCGTCACAACCGCACGGGCGAGGACAACGGCGACGCGCACATCAAACGCACCATCATGGGACGCGAGGTGGTTGTCGCCATCACCGGGGGCAGGCTCGATTTCGGCCCGTGGGAACAGATATTTTACGGGGAATTCGACGGCCAGCGCCCCAAGCGCGTGATGGTCAAGATAATCGGTGAATGACGTGCGCCTCGTCGACGTCCATTGCCACCTCGAGAGCGAGCTTTACGCTGGTGGGCTCGATACCATCATCGCCGGCGCCCGGAAGGTCGGAATAGCCAGGCTCATCACCTCCTCTATCGTTCCCGGGGAATGGGCGCTCTCCGAATCCATCGCGCGCCGCTACGAGGAGGTGGAATTCGCCCTGGGCATCCACCCCTGGTACGGCAGGGAAGGCGACGAGGACCGAATAGACGGCCTCTTTCAGGCCAGGGAACGCGGGGCGGTCGCCATAGGCGAGATCGGGCTGGACAAAAAGACCGAGACCGTGCCGCTCGAGCTGCAAAAGCGGCTCTTCGGTCGCCAGATCGCTATTGCGCGCGAGACCGGTCTTCCCGTGATAGTACACTGCCGCGGCGCCTTCGATGAATTGAGGGTCATCGTTAAAAAGATCGGGCTCCCGGCGGCCGGGGGCGTCATCCATTCGTTTTCCGGGAGCGTCGAGATCGCCGCGGAACTGATGAAATTCGGTTTCAGCTTTTCGTTCGGCGGTGCTCTCACCTACCGCAACAGCAGGAAGAAGGAAGCGGTTCTTAATGCCGTGTTCCCCGACAGATTCATGCTCGAGACAGACAGCCCGGACATACCTCCGGTTGAGGCAAAGGGAAGACCGAACGTACCCGCCAATATACTTTACAACCTGAAGGCGGCCTCGGAGATTCTCGGGGTAAGTGAAGAGAAGATCGCGGAGGCGAGCACCGCTAACGCCGCGCGCACGTTCGGGTTAACGCTCGACTGAGGGGTAAGGCGCGGATCAGGAATTTCCTGAAACGCCCAGCGACGCGAGCATCGCAACGACGTCGAAGGCGCTCATCTCGGTGAATAAAATGGGTATCTTTTCGGCGTAGGCCTTCTCTATAAAGTCGGCCCCCGGACGTATTCCTCCGGCGATGATAACCCCCGCGAGCTCTTTGAGGCCCGCGACGGCCGTAACGTTAGGGTGTGTCAGCACGGTCACCCAGACATTCCCGGCGCTGGAATTCGCGTTCACGTCGCTCAATAAATCCCCGGCATAGCCGCCGGTAAGATTCATGTCGATGTCCAGCCCGTCCGTGAGGAATTCCAGATTCGCCCTTTCCATAACATCCCGGAGGGTTGTGCCCATACTGTCGCTCCTTCCTTCGGAATTTATCAGTACGTCTATTTCGAGAACTGTGCCGACGCCCGGCACCGAGCGGATAGTGAGCCTGTCCGCGTTTTTCTTGATGTTCGCAAGCCCCATCCCCGCCCCGAAGCCGAGTTTTCGTATTTCATCCGAGGCGGTTGAAAAACCCTCCTGCATCGCGAGGTCGATGTCCTCGATCCCCTGCCCCCTGTCCTTCACCACTATCCGCACGCGGTCATCCAGAAAATACAGGAAAAAATACCCATGATCGGTATAACAGGTGATGTTGATTTCCGCCTCATAGGCGATGATGGCGACCCGCTGTATCACCTGCGGCGGATACCCGTTTTCCCTCAGGAAACGCTTTATCGTCGTTGACGTCCGCCCGGCGTTTAAGAAATCCCTTCCCTTGATGTGGTAGAACTGGACGGGACGCATCGGTTCTTCAGTCTACCATGATTCGCGACGCCTTGACGCCCGCACCGTACAGCCTTCCGCATGTTTCGAACATTATGCATTTGGTGCGCAGCAGCGGAATACCTTTCCTTTTCGCCAGCTCTACGGTCTCCATCTGGGGCACCTTGCCCCTCACGAAGACGACACCCACGAGATCGAGCACCTCGACGGTGCGGATCACCTGGGGATTGGTGAGCCCCGTGAGAAAGAGCGCGTTCTCCTTCGAATACGCGAGCACATCGCTTAACAGGTCGGAGGCAAACGCGGTCTCCACCTCGACCTGGTCGATCAGCTCCTCTCCGAAGATAACGTCCGCGTTCAACAGCTTTTTGACTTCTGATAACTTCATTATTGAGTGTTCCCGTTCGGTGATGTACGGCTGACGCTTTTATCTCTCCGGCCGGGCCGGGTCGTACCGTACGCGTTCAGATTTCCGGTCCGCACACGCCGCACCGTCGTTCCATTTGAATACAATTAATTCACCCACTTTTCGTCAAGAACTAATTCGAAACCCGCCGCCTATATTCCCAGCACCAGCCTCGCGATGGTGAAATAGATGGTGATACCTCCCATGTCCACGAGCGTCGCGAGCGTCGGGCTGGAAATCACCGCGGGGTCCAGCTTGAGCTTGATGGCGATTATCGGAATGATCGCTCCGAACACGGTAGACCACACCACCTGTACCGAAAGCGCGATCGAAATGACCATCGCAATATTGCCGAGCGTGAAGTGCGATGGGATGTCCGCGGTGTTCGACAGCAGAAGGACCCTTGCGTACGCCAGCACCCCCAGGCAGACGCAGAGCATGGCGCTCACCAGGAACTCCTTCCATATCACCCTGCCGATGTCCTCGGGGTAGAGCTCATTCAGGGCGATCGCGCGGAGCACGACGGTCGCCGACTGCGAACCGGTGTTGCCGCCGGTTGAGTTGAGCAGCGGCATGTAAAAGGTCAGGATGATGAGCTGTTCCAGCGCGTCCCTGTAGCCCTCTATGATCAGCCCGGTTACCAGCCCCAGAACGGCCAGAATCACCACCCATACCACCCGCTTTCTGAAATGCGTGAACGCCGGGATATCGAGATAGGGCTTGTCCTCCACTCCGCCGCTGATGGCCATGAGGCGCTCCAGGTCCTCGGTCTGCTCGTCGCGTATAATGTCGATCGCGTCGTCGTGGGTGATTATTCCGACGAGCCGCTCGTTGTGGTCCACGATGGGAAGCGCGATAAGGTCGTACTCGGCGATGAGCTTCGCGGCCTTTTCCTGGTCATCGTCCACACGCGCGAAGATGATGTCGCGCTTCATCACGCTCTCAACACGCTGTCGGGGCCGGGCCAGTATCAGGTTTCTGAGCGAAACGAAGCCTATAAGCCTCCCCGTGCCGTCGGTGACGTAACTGTAATAGATGGTTTCCTTCGACGGGGCCTCTTTGCGGAGTTTCTTGATCGCCTGTTCGACCCGGTCGGTTTCGAGAAGCGTGGCGTAATCGGTGGTCATGATGGCCCCGGCCGTCTCCTCGCTGTAGGAGGTGAGCCTGATCACGTCGAGCCGCTCGCTGAGCGGAAGCAGGAGGAGCAGCTTGTCGGCAACGTCCTTTTCAAGGTGCTGGAAGAGGTCGGCGCGGTCGTCCGGCGACATCTGCATGAGCAGCTCCGCGATGTTCTTCTTCGACTCGCCGGACACCAGCTCGACCTGTACGTCCATGTCGAGGTAACTGAATATCTCGGCGCGCCGGTACAGGTCGGCGAGATTGAGCAGTTTCAGTATTTCATCAGGCCGCAGAAGCGCGAGGTATTCGGCAATCTCCCTTTCGTGGTGCTCCTCGATAAATTCGCGTAAAACGGCAAACCGTCTCTTTCTCAAGAGATCCCTGAGTTCGGGCACCAGGATGGGATTTTTCATGTCGGCCGCTTCTTCGTTTTTCTGTACGTTTCCGCAGGGCGTCAGCTATTGTTTGAAAGCAGCCTCTCGAAATAATCAATCGTTTTTTTAAGCCCCTCCCGCAGCGAGGTCGACGGCCGCCACGAGATCGTCCGCTCCGCGAGCGATATGTCCGGCCTTCTGCGCAGTGGATCGTCTTCGGGACGATCCCGGTACTCGACGCGCGAGGAGGATGCCGTAAGATCGATGACGAGCGAGGCCAGTTCGCCGATGCGTATCTCCTCGGGATTTCCGAGGTTCAGCGGTCCGGCAAATCCCCCGTCATGATCCATCAGGGCGACAATCCCCCGCACCATATCGTCGACGTAACAGAACGAACGGCTCTGGTTGCCGTCCCCATAGACGGCAAGCGGTTCGTTGCGCAAAGCCCGAACGATAAAATTACTCACCACGCGCCCGTCACACGGGTGCATCCGCGGGCCATAGGTGTTGAATATGCGGGCGATACGTATGTCCACCGCGTTCTGCCGGTGATACTCGACGCAGAGGGCCTCGGCGCAGCGCTTGCCCTCGTCGTAACAGGCGCGCGGTCCGATCGGGTTGACGCGCCCCCAGTACGATTCCGCCTGCGGGTGCGTTTCCGGATCGCCGTAAACCTCGCTGGTGGACGCCTGCAGAATCCTCGCGTTCACGCGTCGCGCCAGGCCGAGGAGGTTGATGGTGCCGATAACGTTCGTCTTGATCGTCTTGACCGGATTCGACTGGTAATGGAGGGGGGACGCGGGACACGCCAGGTTATACACCCGGTCCGCTTCGACATACAGGGGATAGACTATATCGTGCCGGTGGAGCTCGAATGAGCGGCGGTCAAGGAGGTGCTCGATGTTGCGCTTCTCGCCGGTGTGGAAGTTATCGACGCAGAGCACCTCGCCGCCCGAGGCGAGAATCGCGTCACAGAGGTGCGAGCCGATAAAGCCCGCTCCCCCCGCTACGAGGACCCTCCGCGTCTTAACATCCGACACGTCCCGCCGGTCCATTATCGCACCAACGCGGGCCGGACGGCCTCAGGGCCTTCCGATGCAGTAATAGGTGAAACCGATTTCCTTCATTTTTGCCGGGTCATACTGGTTACGCCCGTCGAAGATGAGCGGCTGTTTGAGGAGTGATTTCATCCTTTCATAATCGGGCCTGCGGAACTGGTTCCATTCCGTAAGCAGGAGCAGCGCATCGGCGCCCTCAAGAGCGTCATAATAATTGCTCACGTACGTCACGCTCTTGTCGCCTATGATCGACTTCGCCACCTCCATGGCGACCGGGTCGTGCGCCCTGAACCTGGCGCCGGCGTCGCGAAGCACGCTGATGATATCTATCGCCGGGGCCTCGCGCATGTCATCGGTCTGCGGCTTGAACGAGAGGCCCCACACGGCGAATGTCTTGCCTTTCACGTCGCCGCCGAAATGCTTCTTTACATTATCGGCGAAACGAAAGCGCTGCTCGTGGTTGATCTCCTCGACGGCCTTGAGGACTTTGGACTCCAGGCCGAACTCCTTGGAGGTCTGAATGAGGGCCTTGACGTCCTTGGGGAAACAGGAGCCGCCGTATCCAAGACCCGCGTACAGGAACGGCATTCCGATGCGCGTGTCCGAACCGATCCCCTGGCGGATGCTCTCTATATCCGCGCCGCTGATTTCGCACAGCCTGGAGAGCTCGTTCATGAAGCTGATCCTCGTCGCCAGCATGGCGTTCGCGGCGTACTTGGTGAGCTCCGCCGATCGGACTCCCATGATGAAAATCGGATGGCCGTTGCGCACGAACGGGGCGTACAGTTCCTTTATAAGCTCGCCCGTACGCACGTTGTCGGTGCCCACTATTATGCGGTCCGGCCGCATGAAATCCTCGATCGCCGCCCCTTCCTTGAGAAATTCCGGATTGGATACCACGTCGAACTCAAGCTCGCCGCGGCCGCGTTTTGTCAGTTCCTCTCGCACGGCCTCGCGCACCCTGTCCGCGGTCCCCACGGGAACGGTCGACTTGTTGACTATGATGACATACTTCTCCATCTTCCTGCCGATATCACGCGCCACCGCCAGCACGTGCTGGAGGTCCGCGGAACCGTCCTCGTCCGGAGGGGTGCCGACGGCGATGAACATGAAGAGCGAATCGTCCAGTCCCTCTTTGATGTCGGTCGTAAAGCGAAGCCGGCCTCCCGAGTAGTTCCTTTTGACTATCTCTTCGAGTCCGGGTTCGTAGATCGGCAGGATACCTTTTTTCAGGTTCTCTATCTTCTTCTGGTCGATATCGACGCAATATACGTCATTTCCCATCTCCGCGAAACAGGCGCCGGTGACAAGGCCCACATAGCCCGATCCGACAACGGTTACCTTCACGCTTTCCTCCTTTGAACGCCCGGGGCGTTTTCAATTAGTAGAGTGGATGTGCCGCGAGACCCGCCGACGGCCTGTGTGTCGACCTGCGGCCGGAACGCGCGTTAAATCCGGTATAATTACGGTATAAACGGCCCCGCCCCCCTTCGGGCGGCGGAATGCTATCAGAAATCACCGCCAAGAATAGTCAAGACACTTTTAGTGTTCATATCCTGTCATACATCAATACGATAATACTCCCTGTACCAGCGCACGAACTCGCCGATACCCCTCTCCACGGTCGTTGCCGGGGCGTAACCGGCGTCCCTCACCAGATCGTCAATGTCCGCGTAGGTCGTTTTGACGTCACCCGGCTGCATCGGCAGGTAATTGATCGTCGCCTTCCTTCCCAGGGCCTTTTCGATCACTTCGATAAAATGCATCAGCCTGACAGGATTATTATTCCCGATGTTGTAAATACGGTAGGGTGCGCTGCTCGTGCCGGGATCGGGGCTCTCCGCGTTCCAGGCCGGATTACCCGAGGGGACCATCCACAGCGTCCGACAGACGCCCTCGACGATATCGTCGATATAGGTGAAATCCCGTTCCATATCGCCGTTATTGAACACATCGATCGGCCGTCCCTCGAGTATTGCCCTGGTGAACAGGAAATACGCCATATCGGGCCTCCCCCACGGTCCGTACACGGTGAAAAACCGCAGCCCCGTCGCCGGAATGCCGTACAGGTGGGCGTAACAGTGCGCCAGGAGCTCATTGGATTTCTTGGTGGCCGCGTAGAGCGACACCGGATGATCGACGTTATCGTGCACCGAGAAGGGCACCCTGGCGTTCAGCCCGTACACCGAACTCGACGACGCGTACACGAGATGGCGTACCTCGTACCTTCTGCAGCATTCGAGAACGTTGAGGAATCCGGAGAGATTGCTCTCTCCGTAAGCGAGCGGATTTGAAAGACTGTACCGCACGCCCGCCTGCGCCGCCAGATTGACGACATACTCGAAGCGGTGCGCGCGGAACAGCTCCTCCAGCGTTCCATAATCGGCGATCGACATCTTTTCGAAGACATATGAGGGGAAGAGGCCTTTAAGGCGTTCGTTCCTGCCGTTTTTCAGGCCGACATCGTAATAGTCGTTAAGGTTGTCGACGCCGACCACTTCGTGCCCGTCCTGCATCAGACGCGCGGCCGTAAACGATCCAATAAAACCGGCGGAACCGGTGACCAGTATCTTCATGTGAACTCCATTGTCGGTATTCGCTGGGATTCGCCCTGTGCCGCTTTCGGAGAGAGCGTACCGTAAAGTACGCCATGCCGGAGACCGAAGCCTCCCGGGGCGGATCTCCGTTTCAGGAAGACATCATGTCTGAAATACGTCAATCCTTAATACGGCCATCATTCCGCGCGGAAGGTGCGCAGCGAATCGAGGATGCCGTCACGCTTGCGGGCGAAACCTTCGACCGTACCCCCGGTCTCTATGATGTAGAGATGGTCCGGACCGGTGAAGATCGCGATCGCGTAGCGGTATTCCTCGGCGTTGAACCAGTACGCGTACTCCGCGAACACTCCTTCCCGTCCATCGCGTGAGACGATCTTCTCCTCTGATATTCCGTGGTATCCGCGATCTGTAAGATACGTCGCGAGGGCCTGTCCCCACATGGCCGCGTCGCCCCTCGGATTGTTGTCCACGCGCCGGATTCGTATACGGACACCATCGGAGCTGATCGAACGGAACGAGTCGGTGTCCCCGGTGTACACAGCGAATCCCCCGGGAGGGTCCACGCGGTAATTGGCGCCGGAGGGCCTGCACCCGGCCAACGCGCACATGAGAAAGGCAAGGGAGAGAGAAATGAGCATCGCGAGCGATTTCATCGCCATCCTCCGGGAGACATGAGATGCTCAATGCCGATTGAATTCATCCACTCCCAGCGCGCCCGATCCCTGGAAGGGCCTTTTTTCGAGCCCGGCTGTACATTGATGGAAACGGCAACTTCGGCAAGCGCGACCCTGTCCTCGAGATAGGCGATCCTGCCTTTTATCTCTTCGATCTCCGTCACCACCTTGCCCAGTTCCTTTTCGACCTCCAGCGTCTGTTCGACCGCGGCATCCTCGAAGATTTTGTACAGGTTCGCAAGGAGCGTCTCCTTCGTTTTAAGCCTGGTCCGGAGCTCCACCAGCGTCTCACCCACGTCCGTACGTTTGATCTTCTCGTCGCCGATAAACCCGGTGTCGAGTATCGCCTCCCGGATTCGCGAAACGCGCTCCACCGGAAGGCGCAGCACCACTTTATCGTTCGAATAGAATTTCACATATCCTTTCTGCTCGTCCGCGTAGCCCCGGAGCCGCGCCACCGCTTTTTCGCGATCCGAAGCGAACATCGTATAGGAATACTCCTGGGTGAAGGTATCATCACCCGCGGACGCGGCGGTCGCGCACAGGAGACACAAAGCGATACCCGCGAACAATCGTTTCATCGCGCCCCCCGTATCGATGTGATGAACGAATCGATGGCCGCGGCGTTCCGCGTGTACGCGGCCTCCGATTGCGAAACGGCCTCGACCACCCATATGCTTCCGCCGGACACGGCGAAAGCCACCAGATACCGTCCTCCGCCGGCGCGCGAGAACAGGTAGCGCCTGAAGGAGAGGCCGTGCTGTCCGGAAAGCTCATCCGACTTTTCCAGCCTGTACATGCGGTTCTTCACATCGATCTCGAAGGCCTCGGTCCAGAAGCGGATGTCGGCGGGCGGATAGTTGTCTGCAAGCCCCAGGCGTACCCCCAGCGTGCCGTCCGGGCTTGTGAACAGGAAGGGCGAGCTCCCCTCGTAATAATTCCTCTTCAGTGAGAAGAAGCCTCCAGGAACGTCGAACGACAGCTTTTTGCCGTCATCGAACACGCTTCGCTTCTCCGGAGAGAGTCCGGCGATCCACGGAAACGGCGACGGGATGAAGGACCGGACGGAATCCCTCACCGCGGCCTTCATGCTCACCGTTATCGTCGAAAAGCGCGCCCTCCCCGCGAGGTAATTCATACGCGTGGTGAGGACGTCGATCTGCTCGGTGAGCCTCTGTATTTCGCGAAGGATTTTAACGCGCTCCTCGACCTTTATGACGCGCCTGAGAAGCTCGTACATCCGATCGCGCACACGCTTCGCCGTGTCGATCCTCAAGGTAATATCATTGAATTCCATGGTAACGTCGGAGGCCGTTACGCGCCGGTCCGTGACGGTACCCAGCTTCTCGATTTCCGGCAGCGCCCTTTCGAAGTTTTTAACCGGGACCCTCAGCACCACGCGCGCGCCGCCATAGGAGTCCGAGGTGCTTACGGATTCGATAAAGCCTTCCAGACCCTTCACCAGACTCCCGATACGATCGAGGGACTGCCGTATGCTCTCCACTTCCAGCGAGAAATCCGCCGTGTACACGACCATTCGCTCACGCGCGGCGGGTTCGGACTTCGCACCGCGTTTCGGTGACGAGGCGGCGCGGTCGCTCTTCAGCTGGTCGCCGACCAATCCGGCCGCTCCCTCCAGCTCATCGTACTCGCCGGCCGGAGCATAGGCCTCCGCTGACCGCGCACTCTTTTCGGCGCGTCCGCCGAGCGAACCGCAGGCGGACACAACTATACAGAGCACGAGCGCCAACAAGGAAAGAATGGCATATCTTTTCTTTTTAAGATTCATCATATAATGGCCGGATCAAAATTTTCCGCCGCTCAGCCTGCCGCGGCGCTACGGATCGATACGACTCTCGCGTCTCTACACGCCATGGACGCGTTTTTACCACCGGGGCGGGAGTAAATCAACCCAATTTTTCAGACCTGGCCGGGGGGATGTGTCAGATCTGAGTCATGAGGTACAGAATACGGCTCGCCTTGTCGCGCGGCATGAGCGAAATGAGGTACGGCGAGATACTCCTGCGGCCCTGCTCGACGGCGTCCGCGTCAATGCGCCTGAGCACGTCGACAATAAGCGGCTCCTCCCATTTGACCATAATTTCAACCGCCTCCTCGGGCCGCATGCTGGTCACCTTGCCGGCCAGATCGCGCACGTTGCGCTCGTAGCCCGCGTATCGCTTCTTTTCGCCTTCCAGCTTTTTCTTTTCTATGTCGAGGCCCTTCCGTATATCGTCCAGCTTTTCCTTCTCCGACTCGAGGGTCTTCTCCGTCTCGACGATCTTCGCCTCCCTGCGGTCCAGGTCCTCAACCCGCTCCAGAAACTTCTGCTTCTCCTTTTCGAACTCCTCGCGCTCTATCAGCGACGGTTCGTCGTCCTTCGCGTCGAGCACCAGCGGAGCCTCCTTCCCGAACACGCCCCCAAGCCTTTTTTCCATGTCCAGAAGGCCTATATAATCGAGCCAGAAAAGCCCCGCCGCGATTATGAAAAGTATAAGCGCGATCAGATACACCAGCTTCGTTTTATCCGATATCATTCTCATTTCAGGCTCCGAACGTTTCCGCTGTTATTCGCTGTTCCTCAGATACAGGCTGATGACCCGGTTCACGTATTCCTGTGTCTCATTATACGGGGGAACACCGCCGTTTCTGTCGACCGCCCCCTCTCCGGCGTTGTAGGCGGCGAGCGCCTTCTTGTAATCGCCGTCGTATTTATCGAGCAGGTTTTTCAACAGCCCGACTCCCGCGTCGATGTTCTCCTTCGGGGAGAACGGATCTTCCACACCGAACATTCCGGCCGTTTGGGGCATGAGCTGCATGAGGCCTTTCGCTCCCCTGGGCGAGACCGCTTTCGGATTATACGAACTTTCCGCCTGGATGACCGCGTCCACCAGCCCGGGGGGAACACCGTTGCGCACGGCGGCCATCCGGGCTATTTCACGCATTTCAGGCACGCTCATCTCCTTCGAGACCGCGGTGCTTTTTGCTTTCGTTTTCACGGACGCTTCCCTGGCGTCATCGGCGAGGCGTTCCATCTGACGTTGAAATTCGGAAGGCCCGACCGGGGTCTGGGGGCGTGGCATCAGGCCGAAGCGCTTCCTTATCTCGGTGATCCTTCCCATAACCGCGTACATGTCGTCGATCATGCCCGGCCCTCCGACATCATTTCCTCTATCCGCCTCTTTACGAATATCTTCTGGTTTGTATCGTCGTTCTCTTTCGCGATCTCACGGTTGTACTCGTACATGAACTCGTTCCACCGGCGCTCCTTGAGCTTCTCGACCACCTTGCGCTCCCTCGATGCCTCCACAAGCCTGTCGCGGACTTTCTGTATCTCCGGTTCCATGGCGTCGATACGTTCCTGCTGGTCCCGGATCACCCTGTGCGCGAAATCGATGTAGCGTTCGAAGGCCGCGGCCGCCGAATACGAGTACCTGCCGGCTTTTATCAGATCGGCGAACTTCGCGTGCTGTTCCTCCACGCTCTTCCGGTAGTGCTCCTGTTTGAGGCGCTCGCGGTTCTGAACCGTCAGGATCGCGGCGAGCTCGTTTTTAATATTTTTCTCCTTCGCCTCACGGATATCGAGAAGTCTCTGAAGGCGGAATTTGAAGCTCTTCATCGGCCGCCGCTCCCCTATTTACGCATCCGCGCGAAATACGGAGTCGATGAGACATAATCTCGCGCCGCCCCCTCCCGCGCGCTTTCCTTCTTTTTGCGGAACATGGATTCGAGTTTCTCGACTATGACGTCGTAGGTGTCGCGCTCGTAGATTCCCTGCTTTAAAAAAGCGTCTATCCGCGGCTTCATTTCGATGGCCCGGTCGATGAGCGGGTTCGAACCTCGCGCGTAAGCGCCGAGGGTGATGAGGTCCTCGGCCTCGGCGTACGCCGCCATCACCTCCCTCATCTCCGCCGCGGTCTTCGCGTGGTCTTCCTCCACGACGTCCTTCATGCACCGCGATATGGAACCCAGCACGTCGATCGCCGGATAATGTCCCTTGTGAGCGAGCTTGCGGTCGAGCACGATGTGACCGTCCAGTATGCCGCGCACGGCGTCGGAGATCGGCTCGTTCATGTCGTCTGCTTCCACCAGGATGGTGTAGATACCGGTTATGCTTCCCGATCCCTCGCGCGTTCCCGACCGCTCGAGCAGGCGCGGAAGGAGAGAGAAGACGGACGGCGGGAAGCCCCTGGTGGCCGAAGGCTCGCCCGCGGCAAGGCCCACCTCGCGCTGGGCCAGGGCGAAGCGCGTTACCGAGTCCATCATCAAGTTGACGTCTTTCCCCTGGTCCCGGAAATACTCGGCGATGGCGTGCGCCATCAGGGCGCCGCGAATTCGAAGCATAGGCGGCTGGTCCGAGGTCGCGACAACCACCACCGAGCGGCGAAGCCCCTCCTGTCCCAGCTCCTTGTCGACGAAGTCGCGCACCTCGCGGCC
>Ga0116174_10002038_pt1 | contig 17847 bp, 12 predicted proteins | sample AD_UKC087_MetaG_FD_89801 | JGI IMG/M metagenome (GOLD analysis project Ga0116174, IMG submission 89801) | Active sludge microbial communities of municipal wastewater-treating anaerobic digesters from USA - AD_UKC087_MetaG | ecosystem: Engineered > Bioreactor > Anaerobic > Digestate | place: USA...
GTTGGCAAGACCCTGTTCCAGCGCCTTGACCAGGTCTTCGTCGGACACGACCGAGTAGTGCTTCAGACCGGTGATTTCTGAATGCCCGAGGTACCTACAGTAAACATCGACAGGGGTTCCGGCTCTGCGAAGGCAGTCAGCCCGGGCGCGCCGGAGGTCATGGAATGTGAACCTTTCAGTTTCGGGCAGACCGGCGGCAACTTGAGCCTTCTTCAAGCGCTCTCGCCAATAATGGTAGGGATGCCCTGATTTCGTCGGAAACAGCAGCTTATCTTCATCCTGGGCGAGATTTCGAAGGTCTTGTGCCAAATCCCGACTGACCGGCACCTTGCGGCTCGACTGTGGTGTCTTCGGGACGAAAGCCCCGTGGCTTTCAATTACGACGAACCCGTTCCGGGCACCGGCGCCTTCCACCACGATGTCCCTTTTGCGCAGGGTCAGCGCTTCGGTGATGCGTAATCCTGATTCCCAAAGCAGCGCCAGCAGCAGGTTGACCGGGGGCTCCGCAGCTTCCACCACAGACTGGAATTCGTCCGCGTACAACGGTTGTCGTTGCGCGATGGGCACGTTCACGATCGGCGCTTTCGGGGGTTCTGATACGAAACCGGAGCCGCTCGCCCATTTAAGGAAGGTCCTGCAGCCGACGACGGCGGTCGAACAGGTTTGTGGCGTGTGGCGACTTTCCAGCCAGGTCTTGTAAGCATTGAAGTGGGCATCGTCGAAGGCGTGTATGGTCAGCGTCGGGTCGGTCGCCCTGATCCACATTTCCAGTTGTCCGGCGGTGTAAATGCGTGAATGGATGGTGCGGTCCCGCTTGTCAGTCATGGTTTCGACCGCCCTGCGGTACTCCGCAAGGACATCCAGGATCAGTGCTTTGCCGCCCGGAGGTACCGGGGTCTGCTGGCGAGCCATGACCCATGCGTGGAAAGCCTGTTCGGCGAGTCGGCGGGTGGAGAAAGTACCCAGCCCCCATTCGCCTTCTTCGCCTTTTCGGCGGCATCGGACCGTCCAGTACTTGTGGACGACGCCATCCTGAACGGTTTCTCTCTTGGGGCGGGCGACGTAACCGAAAGCCCTTATCGATTCGTCCCTGGTGGTGCTTCTGCTCATGCTGCACCTCGCATAGCGTCCAGCACGTCCCCCCAACGGTAAATCACCCGGCCGGTTGGATGCCGCAGTGGTAGCACAGATGACTTTAGCCATTGTCGAACGACCGGGGCACGCCCCCCCACAGCTTCGATGACTTCGTCCACGGTCAGCACCGCGTCCGGGGCGAGCGTCGTTCTTTTCAGAACTTTGAGAACTCTGCTTCCGAGCGTATCGACCGGTCCATAGTCCGTATCGGGAATCTGCATGAATTCCGTCTGTCGACTTGCCGGTTCCTGGCTTGTCAGAATTTCATCGATCAGGTCTTTCATCTTCTTCTCCTGCAACAATTTCATGCAGGTCTGATACCTGCAGCTACTCTACCCCGTTTGAATGATGTCTAAGCCTACCACCCGGAAATCCTGATTCGTCGGGGGATAAGGGCTTCAATCAGCTTCACGACGGTGACGACGCGCGAATCCGGCTTTGTGGCTGCTTTGGCGCCACGTGCACGGAAAACATCGGGTCAATCGGTACTACCCTGAAACTGGTTGAAGTGAACCCACGTGTAATTGAGAAACGGGGTTTGGATGTACCTGCTCTAATTTCACTGCGACTTCAGTGTGGCTTTTTTGAATGGGGGGAACCGTCGAGAAAGTTTTCTATACGGTTCTGCCATTCGGGTGGTTGGGCATCATGACCTTGAGCGGGTCTTTCGGGGAACCGAGGGAAGTTCGTACTCGCGAAGAATATGACCGGGATAAGCAGTGGGTGAGACGATAACGAGCCTGTTACGAGTCCGTGGAACCGCTGACCGATTTCTGCCCGGTTTGCCCTGACTCCTCCATGGCTCTTTTTGCCAATCTATCCCGGTCCTTACTACGTTTCAACGCCGGGGTCCAGCCAGTTCTCATCCTGAGTAATGGACCTGTGAGACGGTCTACTACCACGGAGAGGTCCGCCTTTTCCGCGTTGAAGATGTAGTGATCTCGCATGACTCTGAAGGGCACCTGGATGATATCCTCTGGGTCAAAGCAGCCTAATTCCCCACGTTCTTGCGCTGGCCTGACAACCTTCTCCATCAGAAGCGAGGCAACTGAGGTCTCGAATGCGGCAACCTTTGCCAGCGTCTCAAGAGTGGCCTCTCCAATTAAAGCCCGGTAGTCCCTTGGACTAGGAAGCCAGGTCTTCTGATATATTTCGAACCAAGCATACAAGTCATCTCGGAAACAACCGGTAGTCTCAGGAAAAGAAAATTCCGACCTCTTCGAAAGAATTGCATCCAGATACATGTCGGCTCGATTTGTGTACCGACGGTAGAGCACGGGCTTGCTCATACGGCACCTACGGGCAACAGCCTCGAAAGTGAGCTCGCCGAAACCCTCGCTCTTCACGAGGGAAAGAACCGCCTGGTGAATCGCCTGTGTGATTTCATCATTGGTTCTTCGTGGGCGACGCTTCTTCATGGCAGGAAGATACGCTTCGTATCCAAAATGTGCAAGCAGCATCCATTCCAGGACTATAAGTACGTTCCGTATCTATTTGGGTCTTCTGGTGCAGTTTTGAAATCACCGGCAATCCTGTAGTCATCAAACAATCACTTCAGTCCCGGCCCGAAACCTTCCGCTTAGTTGTGGGCACACGTCAATAGTTCATCTAGGCAACGGCTCTGGAGGACACCATGGTTCAAGACGGAAGAAAGAACATAAGGGCGGCACTGTACGGGCGCGTATCGACTTCGGGACACAGGCAGGATGTGGGGCTCCAGGTCGAAGAGCTGCGCCGGGTTGCTGCGGAGCGCGGCTGGCTCGTTGTTGGGGAATATTCCGATGAAGGCATATCGGGTTCCCAAGAGTCCAGACCGGAGCTTGACAGGATGCTTGAAGACGCGCGCGCGGGCAAATTCAATGTCGTTACAGTTTGGAAGTTGGACAGGCTCGGAAGGTCGTTGCAGCACTTGCTGTCAGTGCTTGATGAATTCCGTCGTCTTGATATCCAGTTCGTTAGTCTTCGCGATCCGGGCATCGATACCACAAGCCCAGCAGGACGACTTCTGCTCCATCTTCTGGGCGCATTCGCGGAGTTCGAAAAATCTCTGATCGTCGAACGGGTGCGAGCAGGGGTCCGTCGTGCTCAGCAGTCTGGAAAACACTGTGGTCGGCCCAGGGTTGAGATGGATTTGCGCGCAGCCACAATTCTTATGGAACAGGGAAGGTCTTTGAGGGAAGTCGCGGGCATGCTGGGTGTCCCCAGGACTTCCTTGCGGCGGCGTTTTCTTGAAGACGCAGAATCTTGCGCCAAGACGGTGGTCCAGAAGTCCCCTTCGGAGCTTCCCAAGAAAACCTTGTCCTAGCCATGTCCACAAGCCCGATTCAAAATAGGTCCGAAACCATGTGGTTTGTGTCCACCACTTAACGGAATTAGCCTTCACATCTAGGACGTCAGGCGGCATCTGGCGTTCGAAGTTCCGGATAGCGGCCTTGAAGAACCGGCAGGATGCGTTCCCAAGTCCCATCAGCTTCCCATTTTTTCAAGCGTCTCAATGCTGTCATCCCGACACAGACATCGGCGGGGAGACGACGCCACGGCACGCCATCGACCAGGTGAACGAGTATGCCGTCGAGCGCCCGGCGGTCGGATTCCCGGGGACGTCCGCCCTTGGGATGTGACTTTGGCTTTCTGACAAGTGGGAAAATATCTGCCCAAAGTTCTACGTGGGCGTAACGATACTGTTGCTTCGGAGTCCTTGGTTTTGGGATGCAAGTGTCAACAGAGTAACAATACCCCTTCGGCGGCACCGGGGGTTCTGATACGGGGACGACATCCTTCAGGAGCACCTCTGCCTCCAGACAGTAGTTTGGGTTCAAGTCGATACCGATGCCGACCCGACCGAGCCGATGGGAGACACATGGTACCGTGCCGCTACCCGAGAAGGGATCAAGAACGATACACGGCACGGGGTCACCAGCTTCGCACTCGCAGGCGGGCTCCCAGCCGACTGTGTCGTAGATGGGCTGGGTGATCTTGTCCCTGCCAGGGCGGTTGGCCCGCTGTTGGCTACCGAAGCCTTGACCACGGAGTGCGGTCATTCCCTGTCGAACTGTAATTCGGGCGACATCGAGCACACGTCGATAGGGAGCCCCGCAGACAGCACAGCATCCGACGTCTGAGGAACCGAGCAGGATTCCGAACTCCGCCACGCGGTCGCCCAGCATCGCCGTGTGACTCGAACCTTGACGGGATTGCACTGGCAGTCGCCACACAGACCGGATGTTTTTGCTCCCGCCAGTATCGGAGATATCCCGAACCGCCTGGGCGTCCCAGTAGTAGCGGTTGCTCTTGGCTATGATGATGATCTTCTCGTGTGCCCGCGTCGGTCGTCGGGTCACAGTTTCCGGGGTGCAAGAAATCTTGGACCAGACAACATCCGCAACGATGAACCAGCCGTCGTCCTGGAGGGCGATGGCGAGTCGCTGTGGTACCTGGAGGTCACAGCCCTTGTCGTAGCTGGTGCCGACGTTGACGAAGCATATGCCGTCGTCCCGGAGGACACGGCGCACCTCCCTGAATACCCCGACCATCGCGTCCACGTAATCCTGGACGGTCTGTTCCTGCCCCAGTTGACCCTCGCAGCCGTAGTCGCGAAGGCGATAGTACGGCGGCGACGTCACGCAGCAATGGACGCTACGGTCAGGAAGGGGGATTCGACGGGAGTCCGCATTGATGATCTGGGATTGGTGAATATCCATCGGTCAGTCTTGCCCGAGCCCCCAAAGGTCGAGGAGCCCAGCCGGGGACTGGAGAGGGACGTGGACTCGATCCCTCTACCCTTTTTCCGAACAGACATATTCAATGTGGTGGTGGTGAAGATTGTTGAAGTGGACCGGAAAGACAGAAGTCGCTGTAGTTCTTGAATAAAACCATCAAGAAAATATTTTGAAACCCCCGCCGAACCCCGGATTGAAAAACCGTCTTCCGGGTCTTCTAGGCGATGTGGGGCGCGGTCGGTCATTCCATGCGACTGCCCCGACCCGTTGGAATTTCTGACTTCAGCCGAATCCGTCGCAATTTCTTCGGACGTTCGAATTTTCGGAAGGTGGTCATCTGCGTTCAATGGCGGTCCATCGCAGTTGATATCAGGCTCGTTCAGGACATCTGGTTCCTCAATAGTCCTTCTATACGCCGTCCCTTATAGAAGCAGTGACCTTACAAAGGGGGGAGGTGGAGAATGGAAGCGAACGACGAAAAGAAGGTCTTCTTGACGGTCGGCGACCTTGCCGCATTGCTGTGCGTCAGTACACGCACCGTCCACCGGCTTAAAGACGCCGGGCTTATCCGCGCGTATCGCATCACGCCGTACTGCATCAGGTTTGACCGGGATGAAGTGCTTTCACAGATTCGCACAAGGAGGGACACGGGAAATGAACGTTGACAAGAAGCATCCCAAGGTAAAGGCGTCTTGGTATCCGGGCGCGCGCGTAACAACAGATATTGGTATGGCTGAATCGGCGGTATGGCAGATCGTCAACGACATCATGCGCGAGGTGAACAAGCCAAGGACGTTGGAAGAAGTACGGGCGATTCCACCGGCTCCGGAAGTCATGCCGGATTTCACACCACTTCTTCTGGCTGAAGCCGCTCGCGTGTTGGGTGATTCCCCCGAAAAGGCGTATCTCCTGGAACAAGCGGCGACCCACATCGAAGACGCCTATCGCCTGACCGCCGTTCGCAATCCCCAGGCGCTTGCCAGGTTCGCGGTCGAAAAAGGCTACGACCTCCTGTACCGGCAGCAGATTTCGGCGATGCTGGATTCGACCTGGGTTCGGCGGTGGCGCATGGATCCGGTTCATCACCGTTATGCCTGTTATCCGGGTTACCCGGAACAGGGTCTTCCCATTCCGGTATCGGAACTGCCTAACCTGCTTCGCAATACAAGCCAGTACACATTCCCTACGTTGCCGGCGGACAACGCCGACCAGCCGTTCGTCGGGGTTAAACCGACATTCGGGTGGGTCATGGACCCCATTCGCCCACCGGTCCCGGCAGTTCGCGCGGCTTGCGAAATCATACGCAGGGAAGTTCCGATGAAGCGCTTCAGGATCCTTGCTATGGAAACCGGGCACAACGCCGCGGCAGAAGCTATGGCAGCCTTCCTTCCCGGAAGCACAGTCGATACCGAATCATTCGTGTTTCCAGACCGGACAGACATGGAATTGGCACCGTCGTACGACGCGGTAGTAATGGGCATCCCGAATCAGGCGGCTTCGGAATTCGTCCGCTCGGCAATCAACAGGATTTATCCAATGACACGCTGGGATTGCGACCGGTTCTGGCAATTTCCGAGGACGGAACAGCCTTCATTCCTTCTGGATCTCGTTCAGGCAGGAATTGAACGGGTCAAACCTTCGGGCATCCTGGTTGTCATCGGCGACATCGAAAGCGGGGCCCACCACGCGGCGGATGCCCTTATTGAAGGGACTGGCAGGTTCAGCCGAATCCTTGTTGGGGAGGAAGCCGGACCCGTGGTGTTCCGGTACACCAAAGAGCCCTGGGGGGTCTTCGGCGCGATCCCGCCGACGAACAGGATGCTGTCGGCTTGGCAGAGGATGGAATGATGATTTCGGGGCTTCCCATCGACAGTCTGATGCCGACAGCCGAGATGCTGTATTACGCGGCGTACGGCGCCTTCGCAGGTGACCGGGCATGTATTTCCTGGGGCGTACACAAAGGCAGGAATCCAGGCAGACGGGATACGATGGGGTTGACGAAGGAAGTCGTGTACGACGCGGCGGTGCATGGTGACATGGCGTTCTTTCTGAACCTTCATCAGGCACTGACGGCGAATCCGTGGCAGTTCCCGCCGTCGCTGAGAACCCTGATTCCGAAGGATGCAGAAGATCCCGGCAAGGGAACCCGACCCATCGATGACCCCTGCGAACTCAAACGGCTCGTGACCCTGTGCGTTCGGCACGAAATTGAAACCCTTGCCGAAAGAGACATGCACCCAGGGCAATACGGTGGGCGCCCGGCATGGGCAATCAAGCCAGCGTGCTTACGGAAGGGAGCAACGATGCAGGACCATGTCGCCACGGCGATCTGGCAAGGCATCCGTCAAGGGTACAGGCACGTGTTGGTTCTGGACTTGAAGGACGCCTTCGGACTTCTTCCCGAACGGGCAGCATTGGATGTCCTCCAGGATATCGGTATCGACAATGAAGCAGCCAAGTGGGTTTGGCGGCTCTGTCAAATCGATGCGGTTGATTCAAGAACCAGAAGGATTCACTACACCAGGCAGGGGCGGGGAATTGAACAGGGAAACGTTTTAAGTGCAACCTTGATGAACCTTGTGCTGGCGCCTATCTGTAGATCAATGGAAAGAAGCCTCGACGTTCAGGTTTTCGGTTATCTGGATGACATCTACGTGCTTGCCCCGACTGAAGAAATCGCCACGGAAGCCTTTTTCAGATTCAGGCAATCGGCGAGGGACAGAGGATTCACCAACGTCAGGCGCCTTCGGCATCAGGATGACCCGGCAGATTCCAAGAATTCGCACATCATTAATATAGATGAACAGACGGTCACGGTTTTGAAAACATACGAAATCGATTCCTTCGGAATTTCCCTTCACCCCGACAAGGTTCTGAAGCTACGGCAGGTAGGCAAAGTTTCACTGTCGAAATTTCGGAAACTTTCAAATTGCAGGGCGCTCACGAAGGCGGCTTGCAGATCCAGGAACCTTAAAGCCATCCAACCGGCTATCAGAAAGCCGGTTAACCATCCTTCAATCATTGTTACCCCAGTTAACATGACTGGAAGGACGTACCTTCCCTTGGATCCCTTACAGGAACCTCCGGTATCAGATACCGGTTCTCCAGTAACCCTTGAAGTCCTGAATAAGGAACTAAAGGAACTGAAGAATCCTGACGTACGTGATTCTAGAAATGAGGCATTTCATGCTCCCGATGGAGTGACTTCACCCTACAGTGAAAGAATCATGTCTTCCCGATGCAAGCTGGCTGGTGGCATCCCTAAGGACAGCCATCAGACCGCAGGGGGTCAAACCCTGGGCAGGGGGCGGGGCAATACTGGGGGCTACCCCGCCCACCTGTCCGTTCTTCACCCGGACATCCGCACGAACGTTATCCGACCGGGCAATCTTCAGCTGGGAAACCAGTACAAGGGACACATCCTTGACCTGAGGAACATCAGGTCAGTGATTCCCGGGGATATCCCAGTTGGCTCCATCAAGCAGGTCGTCAATCGCCTCGTGAAGCTGGTCCGGGTTGAGAACAAAGCCGTCGTGGTCATCGACCCGCGGGAACCGATGACAGCGGTCAAAGGTGTCCTAGGACGCGAAGGGGATGACGCCTACCGTCAGATGGATTCACATTTCCAGGAAGATGGTGGCTTGCGGATAACGCTCGTTCGCCGATCAGTCAAAATAGCCTCCATGCCAAGCGCGAAGGCGCCCGATGACGCGCAGATAGCAATTCGGGACGTCCGCAAGGTGAACAGGGCGTTCAATCGTTACCAGGTGAGGCTGACCATCGGGGGCGCTTGTCGCGTCATGTATTTTGACGCGTCCAGCCCGAACGACACCGTCGGTGTCCTTGAAGCATTGGCTTACGTCATGAAGCGTTTTCCTGATTCGGTCGTCGCCGTGGGCGTCGATGTCGTGCCGCTGCTTGAAGATCCTGAAAGCGTTGAACCTTCCAACGTCGGCATCCGAAGGGCACTGGACGCAGATCTTCGGCAGTGGTCCTGGTCTAGTGCCGGTGACGGATGGCTTGTCGGTCGGCACCGGACTTCTAGCGGTTGTCAATCAAGTCAGAAAACCTGATGACTTGAAAAGTTTTGGCGATCACAGCGTGTTCTTTGTACTTCAGGAAAGCCCCGACGTAGTAAAGGAATGACCAAGCCCTGAGGGCGTTCAGTTCGGTGTCGAAGTCAGTGGACTCGCCGTGCAGGACCTTGTGTCGGTAAAGGCTGTCAAAGTCGGGTTCCCTTTCCTTCTGCGAAAACGCTATTGGTGTTTTTTCCACAAAGGGTTTTAGCACAGCATTCATCAGGGTGTTGGCACCGGCAGTCTTTTCTGCCCAGTCGGCTGTCTGAAGTCTCTTCTTTTCCTTATCACCCTTGCCGATAAAGACTGAAGCCCCTGCGATGTCGTGGCAGAAGCCGTCAGCCTGAATCAAAAGAAAGGGGACCGTCAGGGTGTAATCACCACGTTCATGAGAACTACGTGCCAATGATATGAACCTTGCCCGATTCGGATATAGCTGACAAAGTTCGGATTCAATCGCAGGCAGCTTCTTCCGGAAGTAAGCTTGCAGGAGTTCTTCCGCTTCAGCGACCTTCTTTTCATCAAACAGTATTTTGACCTTGTTCAGATCCGGAAGTGCCATCGTGGGGTCAAGATACCACCCGTGACTGTACATCAGTGGGGCTGCTTCCGGCAGGTCGTGGAGAGCTTTCTGAATCGACTTAACGATTCCAGTCCAAACGGATGCTACGTTCATCACGTTGACGCCTCACGTGCGTTGATGATGATTTTCAACTGTTCATACAGTAACGTCAGTTCTGTTCATTCAACGGCGGCAGGGACTTCACGATGCGGACGGTTTCCAGGCTGACCCGGATGATGCGCTTTACCAGGTCGACGATGTACCTGGGGTCTTCGGACCAATCGTTCGGGTCGTTGACGATGCCGCTGTCCCTGTCGGTTGTGACCTGGTAGCGTTCCATTATCCAGTCCAGCGCAGACTTGCCGTTCACGATGTAGTCGTAAGCTTCAAGAGGGATGCCTGACAGCCGGACGCGGGCGTTGTATTGGATGACTGTCCGGTCTTCCTTCCCGTTCTTCTTGCCGAAGGTCATCTTCGTAACCCGGAAGTACTCCTTCGGAGGCAGGTCAGAAGGCTCCGCAGCTTCCGTGATCGGGTACGGTTCGACCTTTTCATATTCCAGGTGCCAGGTTGCGAGTTCACGTCCGGCCTTGCTGAATGCCCAGAAGTCGCCGGCGAACGGAATCCGGGGCAGCATCTTCTTCAAGTCCGAAGCGAAACGCTGTTTGTATTCCGGGCTGTGCAGGATGCCGTAAACGTAGAAGAAGATGTCTTCCTTGCTTACCGCCTTGCCGTACTTGTCCCGGAATTTCTTCAAAGCAGCATCGGTGATGGCGTCCTTGCGGGTGTATCCCGGAACGCTTTCATCGGCCAGCAGGTCGGACTGGGCGGCATCGGTCTTTTCGTAGTAATACATGGGGAAGCACTGACCTTTCGAAATGACCTCAAGGTCTGGATATGTTGTCATCATCAGCGCTGAGAACGGCTTTGATGAGCCTGTCCCGGTCAACGAAATCAGCGTATTTGTTGCTTCAGTGGTTGGGAACAGAGATGGAATCCGGTAGACCATGTCGTTCATGTGTCTGTCAAAGTATAGCCACTCACGGCAGTACGGCCTGTATACGGCTGGAACAATGTGTTCAGCGTCGAATGAATGCGGTACGCATCTTGCGAAGTCATTCAACAGGCTTCGATTCCAGCTAATCTTCCTGGAATCGTATGTGACGTGGTCGTTGAAGTCCGGCCTGTCGCCCTTGGCTTTTTGATTGCATACGGCCAGGTACCGATTTCGCTGCTCCATGTACTCCGCGACCATCTCGGCCATACTTCTGTCCACGCCTGCTTTACCGAAGTTGTATGTCCAAGCATCTCTTGCCGTGGCGACGCCGCGTGAATAAGTGCCGAAGATAGCTACCGCTTCCCCTCCCGCCTTGTCCCCGATTGCTATGAAACTTTCGAATGCGGGGTCGCGTTGATTAATCCAGTCGTGACTGTCGTTCGGTTCAAGGCGCACGCAGGGGATGTTTTCCATGCTTCCGAAGGTTGAAATGATGGACAGCTTTTCTTCGCGGGATAGGTAGTCGCCGATGTCGTGATAGTGAATTTCGCATGGCCCCTGATGTGCCGGATTCTTCACCAGCAGGGTGATGGCGATTGGGGTGCGGGAGCCTTCACCGAAGACGTTGCCCTTTTCCTTGCGACGTTGTTCACCCTGAGTACGGCAGTTTCCACGAAGATTGAAGCAGTAGACCGCTGAAAACTCGTCTTCCAGGCACTTCCTGAAGCCATCGGCGCTGTTGCTGTCGATGAACGCCCCGTTGCTGACGTAACATACGATACCCTGTTTTCCGATTCGGTCGGCAGCCCAGCGGAACGCCTGGATGTACGAGTCATACAGGCTGTTTTTGTTCGTGCCGGTCGAGTACTCGGCATAGGTCGACCGAATCCTTGAATTCAGCTTCGGGTAGTCCTGATTCTGGTTAGCGTCGTTCGCACTGGTCTGCCCTGCCGAATATGGCGGGTTGCCGATGATCACCTTGATGTCTTTCCTTCGTTGATTCGCAGCACGGCGGTTATTTTCGGGGAACACGGTATCGAGCTCTGTGGCACTTTCCGCCATCTGGAACGTGTCGGTCAGGACGATGCCCGAGAAGGGTTCGTAGTGACCACCCGCGCGATAGTGGAATGTTTCCTCGATGTTGATTGCTGCGATGTAGTACGCCAGCAGGACAATTTCGTTGGCGTGCAGTTCATGCATGTACTTACGGCGAAGGTCCTGGTCCTTGATTATGCCGCTTTGCAGAAGACGTACCATGAATGTCCCAGTGCCCGTGAAAGGATCCAGAACATCAACCCCCTTTTCGGTCAGTCCGTATCCGAACTCCTTCCGGCACGCCCAGTCGGCACTGTTGATGATGAAGTCCACGACTTCGATGGGCGTGTAGACGATTCCCAGGCGTTCGGACATCTTCGGGAAGGCTGAACGGAAGAACTTGTCGTACAGTTCGACCATTATCTTCTGTTTGCCTTCCTGGTTGTCGATGCCACTGGCACGTTTACGGACGCTGTCGTAGAACTTGTTCAGTGTTTCCGTTTCTTCTTCAAGCGACTGTTCCTGAAGCTGGTCCAACATACGTTGCATCGATACGGAAACGGCGTTCTGCGATGCGAATGAGTAGTTTTCAAACAGAGCGTCGAAGACCGGCTTGGTAATCAGGTGCTGAGCCAGCATTTCGACCGCGTCATCGCGAGTCACTGAGGGGTTCAGGTTTTCACGCAGACCAGCGACGAAATCTGCGAATCCCCTTGAAGCATCGGAATCCGCATCGGCAAGCAGGTTGTTGATTCGGTTGACATGCGCCTGGGCGATGTCGGCGATATCCTTTGCCCAGTCTTCCCAGTACCGGCGGTCGCCGCACTTCTGCACGATTTTCGTGAAAATTGCATCTCGCCATTCGTCGATGTACGGCAGATCAATTTCCTGTTGCACGGATGTGGTCCCAATACCGGATTCATCACCATCGCCGGGACCGCCGCCAACGCCGATGATACTTATCTTGCTGTCCCTGGCTTGGTTCAGGTCGATTTTGTTGATCATCATGTTGAACTTGTCGTCATGTGCGCGAAGTGCCTGCAGCACATCCCAAACAACTTCAAAGTCTTTGTTACCGTTCAAGGCATCTTCGGGTTTCACGTCGGTCGGGACCACTACTGGAAGTATTACGTATCCGTACGTTTTGTTCGGTGCCTTGCGCATTACGCGCCCAACTGATTGAATGACATCGACCTTGGAATCGCGGGGATTGAAAAAGATAACGGCGTCCAGGGCGGGAACATCCACACCTTCGGAAAGACAGCGGGCATTCGTCAGTATCCGGCAGACGTTACTCCCTTCTGGTGGCGTTTCCTTAAGCCAGTCGAGCATTTCATTTCGCTTCAGGACGTTAAAGGTGCCGTCCACATGGTTTGCTTCACATTCAAGAAAGCTTTCGTTCTGGTTGTAACGACCACGGTATTCGGCAATGATTGTTTGGAACAGATTTGCAATGTGCTTTGAATCCTTTATCGATCTCACAAATCCGACTGCGCGGCGCATCGGTGCCGGGTCGATTTGAACGATTGACTGGGCGTCGCCAGCGTCCATGCGACGCTTTGACAAGCCGTTCCAGCAACCAACAATTTTTCCAGCATCGCTGATGCTCATTTGCCGGTCTGCAATCTGACGTTGAAAGGCTCGACTGACAAATTGCTGATCAACCACCAGAACGAGTACCTTATAGTCGGAAAGCAGATCCCTCCCCACCGCTTCTAAAAACGTCAGGTTATGAAATTCAGGACCATAGACCCGCTCGTCGTCCATGGAACAAAGCACGGCATCCGCATGTTTAGCCTTCAGTTTTGCAATGCTGTCATTTGAATAAAGTCGAGGCGTCGCTGTCATGTACAGGCGCTTCTTGCCACGCACAATTAACTGGTTATGAACCATGACGAAGTTGGATTCATCATTTTCTGCGAGCGTAACCCCGGTGGTCCGGTGGGCTTCGTCACAGATGATCAAGTCGAATTCCGTCAGTCCGGCTTTCTGGGCATCGGCGACAACCTGGATTGACTGGTACGTGCTGAAGATAACCGTCAGGCGTTCGCCACAGAACGGACGGGAAACCTGCGTGAACAGGTCGGCAGCGTCGGTCGTAGCAGGAAAGGCAAGATCATGCAGGCGCATGTCTTCGTTTTCGCGCTTCTTGCCGACCTTGGTATCGGAACAGACGGCGAAGCAACGTAGCATACGATGCGATTCTGCAACCCATTCCTTCAGGGTCTGGGACATCAATGAAATCGATGGCACGCAGAACAGGACCGTGCCGTTCGGCGGGGTCAGTTCTTCGGCAATCTTCAGCGAGGTGAATGTCTTGCCGGTGCCACACGCCATTATCATCTTGCCGCGGTCACTTGTCTGGAAACCGGTCTTGACGGCATCCAGGGCAGCGACTTGGTGGTTCTTCAGTTTTTTCTTGGGCTTTTGCACAGCGAATTCCGGACGGTCAAGGCTGAACTTGTTCCAGTCGACGGCACTGTCGTCTAGATCCTGAACCCTGATTCGGGTTGCGGGAATCTGCTGGTTGTCCAGGGCTTCTTCGGCGTGCGTGCTCCACCTGTCGGTTGTGCTGATGATGATCCGGCTGGTGAAAGGATGCTTGCCGGACGCCGTGAAGAAGGAATCGATATCGGCTTTCTGAAGCGTATGTGACTCGTTGAAGAACTTGCACTGGACCGCACAGACCCCTTCGCCGTTCCTTTCCTGGCAGACGATGTCGATTCCGGTATCGACGATGCCGCCGTTCCCCGGCCATTCCGACCACAGCCAGACATCGGAGAAGCGTTCAATGTACAGCGGGTCGGTCTTGAAATAGGCCTTCATCAGGCGTTCGAACTTGTCGCCTTTGTCTTTCTTGTCGGTTGCTGCCGCTGCCAGTTCCGAAAGGATGTCCCGAATAGTCTTCATCGTATTGTCCGTAAGGGCCGCGGCCCATTCTATGGTCGGCTTCGACACTACGTCAACAAGGCGGCGTCCGGTCGTTCTTGTTGATTTACCTGACTTCAGTGAAGTCCGTAAGCGATGGCGGTGATCACCGGAAGCTGTCCATCCGAGCTGCCGAAACTGCTTAGTGCCTCTTTTCCGCAAGTGGAATACCGGGATCTTCACCAGCAACAATGGAGGCAAGCATGAACACCCCTCTGTCGCCCGAAAAATCGGGTACTGCACCGTTCGAAAATGATCTGGACTACTTGATGGCGGAAATCGAATGGATCGGTGCCAGGGTGCGCCGCATCGTTGCACAGCGGCAGCCCAACGAACAGGATGATCGACTGGTACAACGTGGTCTCCGCCGCAACATAGGTGGCGGCGCGGTAAGGCCCGACCTGCTCAAGTGCCTGATTGTGGAAGAAAAGGTCTTCCGACAGGCAATCGATTCGCGGCTGAACCTGAACCGAACCATCGGTCCCGCCATCGGTCTTGACCGTATCTGCCAACAGCACGGGCTCGGGGGATTCGAACGGACCCTGATACTTCTGGCGTTCATCTCCTGCCTGGGAAACCGGTACCGCGAAGACATCCTGTGGCAACTGGACACCATCTTTCATTCGTGTGAGGTGACCGTGGAAGCGGTAGCGTTGTTTCTTGAAATGGGGCCCGACGAAACCGCAAAGGGCCTTCTGCACATTCTGCGGGATTCGCCGCTTCGCAGACAGGGACTTGTTCAGCTTCCGTACGACCCGGGGTACCCCGCTGACGGGCTCTCCATCGGCATAAGCCTGTCGGGAACCTGCGTGGCCGAAATCACCGGCATACCCGGCTTCAAGGGTTTTTGCGCCCCCGCCGACGAAGGTGAAGTCCCATGAAGGCCGATGTGGGGGTGTTCAAGGAACCGTCTGAGGGTTCGGTCGCCGTCCGAAGCCGGATATCCGATGCCGATGCCAGGTAAGGGAATTCTTCCTGTCCGGTGGCACAAACCTATCCGAAGCCGAGGCCCTCGCCCATTCCATCATCCAGCTTGCCGCAACCGGCTGCGACGTGCGGAAGCTGGTGCCTGATTGCTGACGTTCGCCCTAAGTTCGCTTCCGACCTTCGAAGTATTCCATACGGCGTATTTCCACGGCATGCAGGTGTTTCAGGGAATACGCCACAGTAATCGAACCAGGCGGTTCAGAAACCCGTTTGACTTCAATAAGGGGTTCCCCTGTGATATTTCCCCAGTTCTCGCAAAGACACGGGATTTCTCGCACTATTGCCTGTTCAAGGCCGTGGCAAATCTCGTCGGTGAATTCAGTCACGTTGTAGCGACGAATTTCCGTGGCGATGTGGCTGTCCTTGCAGGCTTCGCATTCAAAATTACAGGACATTATTCGCTTCTCCTAAATCGAATGTTATCAGACCGGGGACGGACCAATTCCGCCACCGTCAATTCCAATATAGCGACAAAGACTTTTTGCGCAAATGAAGGCAGGAAGGTTATCAGGGGGATCAGTCGCCAAACCGTGTTTCCACGCTGTTCACCATCTTCAGCATTAACTTTCATTTTTCCGGTTGTCACCGTTTTTGTCCCCGTTCAGGGTCGAAATGGGTCGTTTTGGGACGGAATTTGACGTTTCGTCAGTTCATCTGTCTGCTGGAAGTATTTGATTTTACTGAATATCGTGAATCGGAGCTTTAACGCCTACACATTAAACCGGAAGTTAATGATGTCGCCGTCGCCGACGGGGTATTCCTTGCCTTCCAGGCGGTATTTGCCGGCCTTGCGGGCTTCGGCTTCGCTGCCAAGGCGGTCGAAGTCCGTGTAGTGGATGACTTCGGCGCGGATGAAGCCCTTTTCGATGTCGCTGTGGATGACGCCCGCGGCACGTGGGGCAAGCGTGCCGCGCTGGATTGTCCAGGCGCGGACTTCGTCCTTGCCGCCGGTCAGGAATGAAATCAGGCCCAGGGCGCCATAGACTTCACGGATGACCATGTTCAGCGCCGGCTCGGCGATGCCCAGGGCCTCCTGGAATTCCTGGCGCTCCTCCGGGGGCAGGTCGGCGATTTCTTCCTCGACCTTGGCACAGCACACGAACGTCGGCAGGCCCATGACCGGCAGGCCGAACATGCCCAGGGCCTTGTCGCCCGGCAGTCCGATTTCGGCGTCCGACACGTTGACCAGAACCAGGATCGGCTTGGCCGTCAGCAACGCGAAGTTTCGCAGTTCCGGGGCGGCCGCCACCTCGGGCGCCGTAATCAGCAGCCGATCGGCGCCCAGGACGTCGCGCGCCCGCTCCAGCGCCGCGACTTCGTCCGGTTCGACCTTGCGTCCCTTCTTCTTTTCGCTTTCAAGCCTTTCCAGGCGGCCTTCCACGGCCACCAGGTCGGTCAGGATCATATCGGAAACCACGTTTTTCACGTCCGCCGCCGGTTCGCACATATCCGGCCCGTCGAATGCCCGCACGATCAGCAGCAGCGCGTCCATCGGCTTGACCGCGTTCAGGAATGCCGGATCCATGCCGGTACGGTTTTCGGACTTCGCGGCCGCCTGGGCCTCGACGATTTCCAGACGGGCATAAGTCTTTTTCTTCGGTTCGTATATTTCGTTCAGGCGATCGACCCGGGCGTCGGGCACATCGACCATGCCCATCGTGAAGCCGCCCTTCGACGACGAACCGGATGCGCCCGTAAGCGCATGGAAAAGTGTGGATTTACCGCTTTGCGGAAGACCGACCAGCGCAACTTTCATATGGATGTTCCTCGTTTGCGGGATTACAGGTATTCGGTGAAATCACGGCGTTCGATTTCGTCAACCAGTTCCTTTACGTCCTGGGTGCGATCCTGGGGGCAGACAAGCACGGCGCCATTGGTGACAACGACAACCATGCCCTTCAGCCCGATTGTCCCCAGAAGGCCGTACGTGGAATAAAGGACGTTGTCGCTGCAATCGACGGTCACGACGCGGCCCTTTTCGAAGTTTTCCTGGTTGTCGTTCGGGAATGCCGTCAGGGCGCGCCACGAGCCGACGTCTGACCAACCGAAGGATGCGGGAATCACCACAACGTCGTGCGTCACCTTTTCCATGACGCCGTAGTCAATCGATATGGGATTCATGCGTTCCCAGGAATCATAGATTGCATCCGAGTTGGCCGTGGCCTGGGCCTCGAGCTTCAGAAGGGCTTCGCTTTGTTCAAAGATGTCCGGCAGGAACTCCTTGAAGGCGTTTAGGATAACCGAAGCCTTGAAGATGAAGATGCCGCTGTTCCAAAGGTAACGGCCGGCCTTCAGGTATGAGAAGGCGGTTTCCAGATTCGGCTTTTCCACGAAAGCCTGGATCGTCCTGGCGCGGTATCGGCACTCGACGCTCGCCGGTTCCGGTTCGAAGTCGCCAAAACGGATGTA
>Ga0116174_10002046_pt1 | contig 17824 bp, 24 predicted proteins | sample AD_UKC087_MetaG_FD_89801 | JGI IMG/M metagenome (GOLD analysis project Ga0116174, IMG submission 89801) | Active sludge microbial communities of municipal wastewater-treating anaerobic digesters from USA - AD_UKC087_MetaG | ecosystem: Engineered > Bioreactor > Anaerobic > Digestate | place: USA...
ACCATCGACCTGTCCCTTACGAAGGGAATGCTCTACCAACTGAGCTATACCAGCAATCGTAACAAAGATTGTAACATAGGAGGGTGGTGTAGGCAAGAGAAATATGTTGTATAATGAAGTATGGAAACAAAAAAGAAAAAATATAATTTACAAAGAAAAGATCATATTAGTTGGGATGTTTACTACATGGCTATAGCAAAACTTTCTGCTATGAGAAGTAAAGATCCTGGTACTCAGGTTGGTGCATGTATAGTAGGTAGTGATAACAGAATACTTTCAATTGGTTACAATGGAGCACCTAATGATTGGGAAGATGAAAACTTCCCTTGGGCAAGAGAAGGAGAACCTCTAGAGATTAAATATCCTTACGTTGTTCATGCAGAGAGAAATGCAATATTAAACTACAGAGGTAGTAGAAAGGATATGGAAGGTGCAAAGATATATGTAGATCTTTTTCCATGTAATGAATGTGCAAAGGAGATTATTCAATCAGGGATAAAAGAAGTTATATATCTATCTGATAAATATGCGGAAACAGAAGCTATTATTGCATCAAAGAGATTGTTTAATGAGTGTGGTGTTAAGTATAGACAACTAGATAAAGATTGTCAGGTTAAGTTAGAGATTGATCTGTGTAATAAGGAATAACTATTATTCTCTCCTTATCTCAATATCGTAGTACTGTTCTTGAAAATGAGTTTTTTCTAGTATTTCTTCATCTGTGAAATCTACACCTTCAGGAGCTGCAACCCATTTCTCTTCAGTATCGTTGTTTCTATGTATAATTGCAATTATTTTACCAGTCCATTCCTTTAGTGGTTTCTCTGGACCTAGTATATACACATCTTGTTCTTCTCCATCACCACCAATTACACCCTCAACATATCCATAGTTAACAGAATATTTAATATTAGGATGTTTTGGATGCACAGATCCCATTGGTCTATCAACAATAACCTTTACTATCTCTCCTATCATATACTTATCATAAATATTTAAAAGCGAGAGACGGGATTCGAACCCGCGACCTTCTCCTTGGGAAGGAGACATTCTAGCCAACTGAACTACTCTCGCGTACGGATATTCTACTAAAAAAAAGAGGGTATTCCTACCCCCTTTCTTTTATCTATATAAAGAAACTATGCAGCTATTTGCTTTTTTACATTCTCCCAATCACTCCTTAACTGCTCTCCTAATTTCTTAGCTGCTTCTTCTGTTATCTTTCCATTACCTTTGAAGCTATCAACAATCTCTGCAACAATCTTTTTGTAGTCTTCGGAGTCAATCTTCTTTCCTGCCTTTTTAATATTAGCAATCTTCTTGTTTACCTCTGCCTTTGCTTTCTCAAAAAGTTCAAGCCCTTTTTCTTTTGTGTTCTTGGCAAACTTCTTAATATCCTCTCTTGTTTCTTTACCAGATTTTGGAGCTAAGAGGGTTCCTGCAGCGGCGCCTGCTAATGCACCAATAGCTACACCAGCAGCTACTTTACCAGCAACGTTTTTGTTTTTGTCTCCCATATATAAAAATAATAAATTTAATTAAAACTTAACAAACTTAAATATTAGGTATGCAATTATAATCAATATTGACGGTATTAATATAGTAAGAAGAAGAGTTCCTAAAGATGAATAGAGAGATTTACTTGTTTTCTGTTCTGTAATTGTTTTAACTGGCTCTTCTTTCTCCTCTTCAACATCTTCTTCCATTATCTCATCTTGTTCTTCTTTAACTACTTCCTCCTCTGTTGTTTCAGGAACATCTAATTCTTCTTCTGCTTTCACAGTTTTTAAGGAAAACGAAAAGAAAAGAAAGAGCAGTAGCACAATGGTTAATGATTTTTTGTATTTCTTTTCCATAATTACATGTTAACATATATTAATATGGAAAATCCAGATACAAAATTAGAGGAGAAGTTGTGGAGAAGAGGATTGAAATATGTTGTAGGCGTAGATGAGGCAGGTAGAGGTCCACTTGCAGGTCCTATTGTTGTTTCAGCTGTATTGATTCAATCATCTGATCAGGTAGTAGAGGGTGTGAGAGACAGTAAGAAGATGAGTAAGAAACAGAGGGAGGAGAGGTACGATGAGATTCTTAAGGTATCTACTGCATGTGGTGTTGGTATTGTAAGTTCAAAGGAGATAGATAGAGTGGGAATTAAAGAAGCTGTAAGAGAGGCAATGGAGAAAGCAGTTTTAGAGGTTGAGAAGAAACTTAAGTGTAAAGTGGATTATATTATCTCTGATGGTGCAGTATATCTTTTAGAAGATAGGGAGATGCTTAGTATTAGTCATGGAGATTTACATCATTACAGTATCTCTGCTGCATCTGTTCTTGCTAAGGTGGTGAGAGATAGAATTATGGAGAAGTATGCTAAGAAGTATCCAGAATATGGTTTTGAAAGACATGTGGGATATGGAACTAAACAGCATTTAGAGGCTATTTCTAAGTATGGAGTTTGTCCTATTCATAGGAGAAGTTATGCTCCTGTGAAAAAAGCCTTGTAAAATGGTATAGTTCAATAGTATAATGGCGAGTCCTTTACATATGGGGTGCTAGCTCATCAGGTTAGAGCAACTGCCTTTTAAGCAGTTGGTGCTGGGTTCGAGTCCCAGGCACCTCATTTCTTTTCTATAAACACATCTCCTATATTGTATAAATGATTTTGTTGTGGTAACTTATTAATATAACTTTTTCTTTATTTGCATATGTCAGACAAAGAAAAATCTCAAACACCTAAAAAGAAAGAAGTAAAGGTGTTATGGCAAAAAATAACAGATTTTGTTAAGAAAAATGTCTCTATCTTTTTAATACTCATTATCGTTTTGTTACTCTTACTAATTCCAACTGTAGGACTTCTTTTCTTTAAATTTAATAGTAAGGGAGTAGAGGAAGTAAAAACAACTGTTTGTGAAAAAACAGAATGTCCAAAACAAGAAGAGTGTGAAGAGTGTGAGGTATGTGAAGTATGTAAGGAAACAGAATGTACTGGACTCCCACCAGAGGGATGTCCTGTGGAGAAAGGGGGGATTATAAATCCAGGATGGTTGTTACTATCCTCATCTAGTTGGAAACTTAGTATGGAAGTTCCAGTTGGGGAACCAATCAAAAACAAGTGGTATGAATATGAATTGTTATCTAGATGGAAGACTAACTGTTGGAAACCTGACGATACTGAAGAAGACTTGGGTACACATTTAGGTAGAATTATTGTTTATTTAGATCTGTTAGATATATTGAGTGGACCACATCCAGATGTAGCTTGCGGTGGTGGTAGTATATGTCTAAATGGCTCCTATATTGCCATAGAAGTCTTTAACAATGATGGTAAGACCCTAGATGAGGTATATGAAGCATATAAATCCACATTTATAGAAGGAGTCAATAGTGTAGAAGGAAAGAAAGTAACACGATGGAATGTTCCAGTTTATGAACTTGATATTACTCCTATTGAGGGACATGCATATGGTTATCTACTTGTTAAAAATGGGTTCACATACAAAATTATTTATGACATTGGTCCGGAACCAGCCCAAGCAGCATTAGAAGCTAAGAAAATACTTGATTCAATACAATTTTAAATTCTTTCTTGTAGTATTTCATAACTACTATATATCTATTGTATAAATAATTAAGTTATGCTAATTTATTAATATAACTTTATTCATTTAAACTATGGAAGAAAATATAAAATCTCAACCAAAAGAAGAAGTAAAGGAAGAGGTGAAAGTAGAAACATCAAAGAAGCCTAATACTCTTCTTGTTGTTCTTATCACAATACTTGTAATGACTCTCCTAATAATTATTCTTGGTTTCTTCTTCTTTAAGGTTAATTTAAAAGATGTAAAAGAGGTTACAGATTTTAAAAGAGAAACTTTAGAAGAAATAGAAAAAACAGACGATGAAACAGAATCTTCAGATGATATAGAAACTCCCACATCTACCTGTCAAGTAGAATCAACAAGTAGTGGATGTGAAGTTAAAAATTCTGGTTGGGCATTATTCTCTCTTCCTGATATTGAATTTAGTGCAGAAGTTCCTTCTGATTTAATAACATTTGATTTTAATGGAACAGAATTAACATCAAGATGGGTTACAGCTCAGTTTGTAAACCCTGAGCATAAATTTGATGGTTTTGGTTCATATATTAAGACTGTAAATATTCGCTTCACTCCATTTAGTTACAATGAGGTAGTATGCGGAGGACCAGGATGTGCAGGAGAGAGCTACATAGATATTGATGTCTTTAAATCCAATAAGACTCTAGATCAGCTTTGGACTGCTTTTAAGAATTCTCCAACTGATCCAGATGGAATGGATAAGATAAAAGGCACTAAAGAAACGAAGTGGGGAGTACCTGTGTATAAATATACTCAAGGTAGTGTTTATGGAGAATTACCAGGTTATTTACTTGTAAAGAATGGATTCGTATATGATATATCGTATACTCTTTCTCCTTCTCCAACAGCAGCATTTACCTCTGGAGAGAAGATTATCGAATCTTTCCAGTTTAACTAATAAGGGATATAATGAAATACTAATATTAGTTGGGTAATATTATGTCAAATAGAAAGATGTATGTGATAGTATTCTTTCTTCTCTTAGTTATCTTAGGTTTAACAGGCTACTATCTTTACAAAAAAGGTGTTTTTGATTTCCCTAAAAATAAAGAAGTTATTGATAATGGAGCAGAGCAAGAGGACGAAAGAATCTTTAAGACAGAAAAGGGAGTAACTTTTTCTCTTCTATCACCACTTCCTAACTCAACAGTCAATTGTGAGTTCCAAATAACAGGTGAAATGCCAAGCGAATGGTTCTTTGAAGGGACTTTCCCTTATGAAATTAGAGTAGGGGGAAAATTAGTCTATGAAGGTAGCGTACACACAGAAGATGACTGGACTGAAAACCCTATCCTACGTTTTACTACAGATGTCAATTGTGGAGATGGATGTATGGGCAAGGGAGAGATTGTTTTAAAGAATGCAAATCCAAGCGGTCTTAAAGAGAATGAGGACAGCTATACAATTCCTGTTACATTTTCTACTATATGTGCAGTTGAATTATCGGAAGAAAAATAGAAGGAGTCTTAGAACCGTAATTAAGGATCTTATCTTCCAAATAACTGTTCTTTTACTTCCTTCCTATCTTTTTCTGTTAACATTGTTGTTCCTTCTATCTGTTCTTTTATGGAACTTTCAAAAACCTTCATAATTTCATTAGGATTGTCATCACCTGCAATCCTGTTTGTAGATATATAGCCACACTTCTCACATTTATGAACAATCATAATCTCGCCAACTTTCTTCTTACCATATTTATCAAGCTTTTCTCGTTTAAATGAAAGTCCTATAGAAATCATCTTTCCTTTACATTTTGACTTCCTATCTCCAGGAATACTTTCATCTAAATGTTGTGAATAAAGACAATTAGGACAGTGATTTCTATTCTTTGTCCCGATATATCCATCCTCTTTTACTTCTTTTTTACAATAGATACACTTAAACATTAAATCTTTCTGAAAAATTATCTCCTTCTTTTGTAATCACACATAATCTATGCAATGCTCTTGTTATTGCAACATAGAGAAGTTTTACTGAAAGTAAGTCGTTTTTGTAATAGTTAGAATTTGCATCTGCTATTATTACTGAATCAAACTCCAATCCTTTTGCATTCTCTACAGGTAGTATTAATAATCCTGTTCTATAATCATTCTCATTAAAGTTTACAACATCTCTATTAATTTCATCTTCATATGGTTTGAAAATCTCATAAAGTTCTCTTGCATGTTCCCTATTTCTTGCTAAAAGTGCACAAGTAACAGATCCTTTTTCAAAGTATTCTTTTATCATTTCAATAATCTCTTTTACATCATTTTTATCCATATTCACAATGTCTTTATCTTTTTTCATAATTCTTACCTCTTCACCATGCCTTAGTACTGCTTCTGGTAGATCATATGATTTTGGAAAGTACTCTTTAAATATTTTGTTTGCAAACTCTACAATTTCAACAGTAGTTCTGTAACATTTCTGTAGCTGATGATATGATGTATCCTTTTTTGTATTCTCTTTTACAACTTCAAAAACTTCATTCCATGACTTAATGTAAAAAGGAGGAATTATTGATTGTGCAAGGTCTCCAGCTATTGTCATATTTCCATTTTTTGCAACTTTGGAAAGTGTTGCCAACTGTACAAAACTCATATCTTGAGCCTCATCAATCATTATGTATGCCCTCTCATACAATTTACTACCATATACTTTTAGATGTAGGTATACCATTGGAGCTAGATCTTCAATTCTGTATGTACGAATTCTCCCACTATGTTTGAGTCCTTGCATTGTGTACTTAGAAATATCTTTTGATATATTTTTAGATTTAAAAAGGTTCTTGTAAAGTTGGTATATATTGGTTTCTTTTCTGAAATACGCAAGAATCTTAGCTTTAATCTCCTCTGCATTTTCTGTTCTGAGTTTGATGTCTCCTTTTCTGTATTCATGGAATCTCTTTTGAGCAAAAGCATACTCTGTTGCTAACGAGACTCTTTCTATCATATCAATATCACTATACTCTTCTTTGAGTTGATGGTATCTCTCAGCTATAACTTCTGCCATACTACTAGGAATGTTTTCTAGTAATTTCTCTTCAAAATCATAGAAATATTTGTCTAAAATTTTGATGAAATCTCTAGAACCTTTAAATTCTTTGAATTCTAAATTTTCTTCTTCTGTAGAGACGGTATAGTAATCATCCCATCCTAAAACTTTCTTTGCCCAGAAGAGATATGTTAATGTGTCAACTTTTCTAACTCCTAAATTAGGTAAGACATCTGACACATAATCTATGAACATTTGGTTAGGAGCGATGATTAAGGAATTTGTTTCATTAATTTTCTTGGGATATGTGTAGAAGAGATATGCCAATCTGTGTAAAAGAATAGTTGTTTTCCCACTACCAGCTACTCCTTGGATAACAACAGGAAAATCTATATCTTCTCTAATAATGTCGTTTTGTTGAGCTTGAATAGTTGCAACAATATCTTGGAGTTTCTTTCCGATTCTCTCCTGAAGTTGTGCTAAGAGGAATTCGTCAGCAGCAACATTTCCAGATTTAGCATCATATATTCCTCTTATTCTAGCTCTTGCTATTTGAAATTGTCTTTTTTGAATTAACTCTCCTTTTCTTTCTCCAACAGGAGCTGTAAAGGATACATTTTTTTTAGGTCCAGAGTTTTGATAATAAATATTGGCTATTGGAGATCTCCAGTCTGTAATTAGGGGTAAATGAGTGTCTTTATCAACCATTGCAAACTTACCAATATATAGTTTTAGTGGAGCTTTAGTTCTAGAATCATCTGGGAGAAAAACAATTTTGCCAAAGTATGGAGAGTCTAATGCAACAAGTTCATTGTTAATTCTGTCTACAGTTCTTTCTATTTCTGTAAGAATCTTGTTGTAAATACTTCTAGCAGCTTTCTTTTCATCTGCATCGCTTTCTGCGTCTATCTGTTCTATCTGCTTTTCAAGTTCTTCTTCTAGTCTTTTTAGGTTAGGTAGTAAAAAATCTAGTCTTTTCTTTGTAATGAGGGAAACTTTTTGTAAGTGTGGATATTCCTCTTCTTCTAAGGGGTTCTCATATGTTATCTTGCTGAAATCTACTACCTCCTCTATATCCTTGTATAGAGGGTTGAGATATTTTTCAAAGGTTTGCATTTCGTTTTCAGCAGAAAATTACCTGCCCAGTATACACTCTTTTCTTTTTTTTGTCTAGGAATTTTAAAGGTCTGACCTAGGCCAGACCTGATGAGGTTGTGGTATGATATAGGTATGAGAGGTCAGTTAAGATTTCTTTTAATCCTAGTTATACTTGTTGGTCTTTTTATCTTTTTACAAGGAAAGTTTAATTTCTTGGACATCTCAATCACTGAAAACTCTTCTAAGGTAGAAGAACAGAAAGAGGAAAATTCTGGAGAAGGGAGTATTGAAGAGAAAAAGGACTACGTTGAAATATATATGGAAGAAGGAAAAAGTGTAAAAGTTAATGTAGAAGTTGCTAAAACTGATATGGAAAGAAGGAATGGCCTATCAAACAGACAGTACTTAGGAGATTATGATGGTATGTGGTTTGTTTTCGATGAAGATGTGAAGAATGCTTTTTGGATGAAAGATATGTCGATGCCATTAGATATTATTTTTGTGGATTCCAGTGGTTTTATTGTTGATATAAAAGATAATAATGCTCCGTGTACTGATTCATATTGTCCTAGTATACCACCCTCATCAACTTACAAATATGTACTTGAAGTTAATGCTAATTTTTGTGAAGAGAATGGGGTAGAAGTAGGTCATAGTATAACTGCACACATTAATTCAGATAATGATGTATAATAGCTGCTATGATTAATTCATTAATAGATTGGCTAGTAAATTTAATAAACTCTGTTGGGTATTGGGGTGTTGGTTTAGCAATGTTTATTGAAAGTTTCTTTGCTCCAATACCAAGTGAAATAATCCTACCTTTTTCTGGTTTTGTAGCATCCCAAGGAACCTTAAGTATTGTTTGGGTAATAGTGATAGCTACTTTCTCTGCATATCTAGGCTCTCTACCTTTCTATCTGGTAGGTAGATGGGGAGAGAAATCAGTTATAAAGTTCTTAGAGAAGTATGGAAAATATCTTTTTATCTCCAAAACAGATCTAGATAAAGGATTTACTGCCTTTGAGAAGTATGGGAATGGATTTGTTTTACTTGGAAGAGTTATTCCAATTGTTCGAACAGTTATCTCATTTCCAGCAGGTGTTGCAAAGATGAATTTCTTTGTTTTTTCTATCTATACACTATTAGGTACAGCTGTTTGGTCAACTATTTTAGGTCTTGCTGGATACTTTTTAGGTGCTAAATGGGAAATTGTTTCAGAATATGTTAATAAATACGAAAAAATTATATTAATAATATGCATACTTGTAGCTATTTGGTATGTTGCTAGAGGTATTGTTAACATGAGGAAAGACTCTGCTAAACCAAAGGCAAAAGACTCTTCCCAGTCATCTCACTAGGTTTATTAATGCCCATTATCTGTAGTATTGTTGGAGCGACATCTCTTAATGCTCCATATGGTAGAAGCTGTGCTTTGTAGTCACTACCTACGATTATAAATGGAACTGGATTGATTGAATGTTCTGTATCCATACTACCATCATCAATATTTAACATCTCTTCTACATTTCCATGATCTGCTGTTATAACAACGACTCCTCCTAGTGCTGTAAAACTATTTACTAATTCTTTTACACAGAAATCTACAATTTTAACAGCCTTAATTCCAGCCTCTAAATTACCTGTATGTCCTACCATATCTGCATTTGCAAAATTAGCAACAATAAAATCGTATGTTTGTCTCTGTATCCTATCAAGAAGTATTGTTGTAATCTCCAGTGCACTCATCTCCGGTTTTTCATCGTATGTAGTAACTTTAGGAGATGGTATAATGACACGATCCTCCTTGTTATAGATGATAGGTGTACCACCATTAAAAAAATATGTAACATGAGGAAACTTTTCTGTTTCTGCAATTCTTAATTGTCTCTTATCTTCTGCATCAATAACATTGCCTAGTGTAAGATTAATATATTGTTTTGGAAAAATAACTTTCTTAGGAAAATTCTTCCTATATTCCACCATACTTGTTACAAAAAGATTGGGTATCTTCTTTCTAGAAAAACCAACAAAGTCGTCTGAAATGAATGCTTCTGTCAACTGAATCATTCTATCTGGCCTAAAGTTCATTAAAATTACTGCATCATTTTCTTTGATATTACTCTTGTTAATAACAGCAGGTTCTATAAATTCATCTGTTATATTTTGTGAATAGTTATGCTGTATTGCTGTATGATAATTAGGGAAGTTTTCACCTAAATTCTTCTCAAGAAGATAATATGCTCTTTCTGTTCTCTCCCACTTATTATTCCTATCCATACCATAAAATCTACCTATAATAGTACCAATTTGACCAATTCCTCTATCCATACAGTACTTATCAATCTCTGCTAAATATGAAGTAGAAGCGTTTACAGGAGAATCTCTTCCATCTGTAAAAGCATGAATGAAGACCCTGTTTGGGAAATTATTCTTAGAAAGAAAATCTATTACAGCTTTAAAGTGATCAATATGAGAGTGTACAGCACCATCGCTGAGTAAACCGACTAAATGTATATTTCCTCCAAACTTGTATGCATGAGCAAAAGCCTCTTTGAGTGTGTTATTTTGTAAAATCTGCCCATTTTCAATTGCATTGTTTATTCTAGGTAGGTTTTGACTGACTGTTCTTCCTGCTCCTATGTTTAAATGGCCCACTTCACTATTACCTTTAATATCTTTTGGTAAACCGACATGCTCTCCTGAGGCAATTAAATAGGTATGTGGAGATGCACTCCAGAGTGAAGAAAGAGTTGTTGGATTAGCCTGTACAACAGCATTTCCAGGTCCTAAAGGAGCTGCTCCTAGACCATCTAGAATGAGTAGTAAGACTTTGCTTTTTTTATTCATAGGCAGATTCTCACATATATTGTGGCATATTTTTCATTTTTATTCTATAATCATGCCTAGCATTTCAAATTAAATATTTTTAGTACAGATTATGGATAACAAAATATTGAAAAAAATAGAAGAAGATTCTTACAAAAAAAGACCTGATGTAAAGGTTGGAGATACAGTTAAGTTACATTTAAGAATTAAAGAAGGTTCAAAAGAGAGAACACAGATATTTCAAGGTGTTGTAATCTCAATTAAGGGAACAGGTTTAAGTAAGAATGTTGTAGTTAGAAAGATATCATATGGAGTTGGTGTAGAGAAGATAGTTCCATTACATGCACCTGCCTTATTAAAAGTAGAAATTGTTAAAAGAGGTAAGGTTAGAAGAGCAAAACTATTCTATCTTAGAGAAAGAGAGGGAAGAAGAGCATTGAAGGTAAGTAATGTTAAGGATGTGTATATGACAGACGAAGTAGAAGTACCAACCGAGGGAGAAGAAGAGCTTGTAGAGGCATCTGAGGAGGCTGAAGTAGTTAAGGAAGAGGTGGTTGAAGAGGAAGTTAAGGAAGAAAAAGAAACAACTGAAGAAGTAAAAGAGGAAAAAGAAGAAAAGAAAGAAGAATAGAGCTACTGCAGGGGTAGTTCAATGGTTAGAATATCTGTTTTCCAAACAGAGGGTTGCGGGTTCGAGTCCCGTCCCCTGCTTTTTAATATTTAATAATCCAAAAAATGTGTATAGGTAGAAAGGTGGAGAAAAAAGATAATGATGATCAAAAGCCAGGTCTTACTAGACATGATGTTTTACAATCTACAAGAGATAAGTTTCTAGATCAATATCCACAAGGATCATTGGAAGATGCTAACAACTTTGCTTATGGATGCCTAGATTTGTTTGACATGCATTGTGAAGATATTAAAGATTTGCCTGATGATGAACAAGAAGCTTCTAAAGGAGAATTTCTTAGTGGACTTATGAATGCTAAGATATAATATCTATATTAAACTAAATCTTCTTCTCTATACCTCTTTCATCATAGTTAGAACATATCTCTATTTCTCTAGGAGTACTCTCATCAAAAAATTCTACTTTTATAGTTAAAAATTCTCCTTCTCTATCTTGCATGACTCTCTCTAACCAAGGTCTATCACTTTCCCACATCTGGTCCCAAGGAATCTGATTTTCTGTAAACCAAGTTAAATCTGTTAATTCACCATTACTTTGAATCTCTCCTTCCCATAAATCACAAAGAAAAATATGTATTTCTACTCTTTCTGTGACACCTTCCTTGTGGGATGTAAAATTAGCAATACCTTTTTTAGTAAAGTTAATTAGATCAACACCCAATTCTTCTTTTGCTTCTCTTCTAATACCATCCTCAATACTTTCGTTTTCAAATTCTTTTTTGTCTCCTACTTTACCTCCAACACCATTCCACAATTGTTGTTTAGTGTGCATTCCTAATAGATATTCCTTTTCACCAAACTCATTTACTCTTGTTAGTAAACATAACGTTCCGAGACGTGGTTTTTCTGAAGGTATATTATCTGACATATGCTAATTATATAACTAATTAAAAGCTTTGTACAACAAGCTTAAATTTACTTACACCTATTAATTATCCACAAAATATAATATAATCGGACATGAGAAATGTCGATGTACCAATGTGGGACAAAGGAGACAGTACTGATGACTTTGCAAAGGGAGGAGGAAGGTCTTCAGTCGCATTTGATAGAATGGTTGAAAATGATAAAAGAATTATTGAGCTTTTTGAATTAGTTCTAGGTCGAAAGCCCTCTACAAGGGAATCAGCATATTACAGAATTAGTAGGATAAAAGACATTGAAATAATCGAGAAATTAGTTCAAAACTCTGAACATAAAGAACTAGTTATTAAAGCTAAAAATTATCCTTCGTTATTAAAAGAGAATGAAAAGCAAAAATCTAATATTCTTAAACTAAAAAGTTCTATAGAAGATAGGGAGAAGGAATTTGAAGAGATGAAGAAGCTACTGGAGGAGAAGAATGTTCTTATCAAAGAACTTCGAGAAGAGAAAGGGAAACCTTTTCTAACAAACGAAGATCTAATTAAAGAATCTAATCAACACTATTCTAAAATTTCAGAGAGCAAGGGTAAAAGCACATACGATGTAAATGATCACTCCCTTTGGGATAGAATACTAAAACTATTTTTTAACAAATAAAAGAATATGACTAGTAAAAAATTAGGAGAGAGATTAAAGATAGCTAGGGAGGAAAAAGGGTTTACTCAGCGAGAACTTGCAATTAGAGTAGGGCTTTCAGACAAATCAATTAGTATTTATGAAAAAGGAAAAGTGTACCCACCAATAAGGAATCTTTTAATGATAGCAAAAGAATTAAATGTAAGTATCTCAAATCTTCTTACAGACTAGGTCGGAGGAGTTAGCCACTTTTTAGCTTTCTCAGAACCTTTCTTGACTAGTTTAATAATAAAGAAAACTCCAACAATAATTACTAGAAGTATCCCAACATACATTAATACTAGTGATGTAGTATATTCCGTACTAACAGGTTGTAAAACAAGATCTCTGTCGAAGCTTACAGTTTCATTAGTACTGTTGGTGTAGTTGGTATCATGTTGCCAAGAGATTACAGATGCGGAAATATTAAAAGTACCAGCACTCTTTGCTTTGAGTGTACTTTTTAGTGCATATGTTTCTCCTTCTTTCATAGCAACAAACCTATTATGTTTAGGTGTCAAAGTAAGAGCTTCATTAGATGACCAAAGTATTTCTGTTTTAGGACTATCCATTAGAGGTGTTACATAAAGAGTGAAGGTGACTGTTTTTCCGAAGGCAGATTGGGGAGAATGCTCAAGCCTTAAGTCAAAATATTTTGTAACAGGGAGAGTTTTTTCTGTTTCTACAATTTTCTCTTGTGCTAACAAAGGAAAAGGAAACAGAAAAAAAACTCCCAAGATTAGTAAAACACCTAACTTGTTTTTCATTTTAAGATTTTCTGAATACTAAATTTATATGTATTAAAAATTTCTAATGCCTCATCTTCTTTTACTTCGTAGTCATCATGTACAACAATGTTTCTAATCTTGTGTACTTCCCATAACTCATCTAGTTCTTTCTTCTTAAATATTTTACCAGATTTTTTTAGATTATCTCCGCATGTGTCAGAATTATTAAAATAGTATTGTAGAGATCTTGATAAGAGGTTGTCTAATTTTATGACAGAGTCTCGTCTTATGGCGCTATCAAAACTTTGAATATTTACCTCTAACTCTTTAAGTCTTTTAATTATCTCTTCTTTTTTTGTTTTATCTAACTTCTTATTTCCAAAAGATACTGCCAAAAATAAAGCAATAATGAGTAGGAGTACAAAAACTGTCATTATTATTGTCGTTGTGTCCATAAAAATCTTTTACTTATCTTAAATAAAATGTAAAGAAGTAAAGATATACCAAGAAAAGTTAAAACTGAAAGAATTTTAGAGATAATAACAATATAACTAGGTATTCCATTTGGTATTTCTCTTCTCATAATAATATTTTGAGTATTACCAGTAATACTTTTAACTTCTGCTGTTATATAGACTTCTGAAGAATCAATTTTTTCATAAGGGATATTAAGTTGTATGTTTAAGTTTTGTTTGGGAAGAAGCAAAGCAGAGGTTGTGTTATTAACAGTATCTATATATTTTGTAATAGTCCCAAAGTTAGACTTTTTAAAAGATATATCTGATATTGCAATGTTACCACTATTCGAAAAATTAATATATGCTTTTAAGTGTTTTTGAGTAATATCATAAGTATCTGTTGAAAGATCTGCGTTTATAGAAAGATCCTTTTCTTTGTATTCTCCTTCATCTACAGACAGAAGAAAATCTGTTGGGGTATAAAAAGTCAATGTTGGTGCTAGAGGATTTTTCCCTCTTTTCACTATAGCAATATGATCTGCGAGTTCTCTTTCAAAAAACGATTTCTTTAAATATTTTTCTAAGAAAGGGTCTGCTGTGACCCATTCGTTTTTTGTAATATCAAAATATTCCACCCAATAATGATAGTAGCCGTCAGTAGTGTTACCAGAAATATTAGAAATGTACCCAAGAACCATTCTACTAGGGATTGAGAAATGTCGAAGAAGAGCTATATAAAAGTCTACATAATCAATAGGATTAGCACTGTTTCCATCTTTAATAACTGCAGAAGCACCCAACCTTGGAGTTTGTAGATCTCCAAGCTTAACATCTTGATTGTAATTTAAACGATATATTACATATTGATATAGATATCTGTAAAAAGTTGATTTTTGATTGTCTTTGAATAATTTTATATCTTTAACATTTTCATTGACCTCAAACCCTTTGTCTTTCATAAAGTCAATAAACCTTTTTATCTCGGACCTATCTAATATCTCCCAATAACCACCTTCTTTAGTTAAAAAAGACTTAATCTCTTCTTCGGTTTTGACATTACCTATCTTTTGTATATAACCAATAATATTACAATCGACTGTTTGCTTTGCTTCTACAAGATAACTAAATATATAGTTTCCATCATCGTCGATAGTAGAATAAGTTGGTAGAGGAGAAATATCTTCCCATATTATAACCTGATTTTCAGAATCCATTGGGAGTACTAATTCGAAGGTTTGTATCTGATCATTAGGGTTAGTAAAAACCTTATTAACAGTGAATTTATACTGAATTCCATCTGTGAAAAATATCGAAATTTCTGGTTCCTTTGGATTTTTGAAAGTTGCAATATACTCCTCACCATTATTACTTTTACTGGTTATACTTTCTGATGCCCAAGAGAACTCTCCTTTATTGCTAGGGTATTTTATTACCACCTCTTTTGTCTCTGCATCTAGAACTTTGGAGGGTATATTGTATGAAATATTATTTTCATAGGGCATAGAGTAGGTTAAAACTAATTCTAGAGTTGATTCTGGTGAGATTACTCTGTTTTGAAAATCTATTTGGATATCAGTTACAGATAACCTGTTGTATTTATTACATTCTATCTCTTCAGTTCCATTGATATAACATTTGGGAGTAATGTTTTTTGCTTGAATAGTAGCTGTATATATAGATAAAACACGTGTGACATCAGTATTAAGTTGAATTACCACATTAGTATCAATAGTAGATTCTTTAATGGTGTGTGTGAAATAGGAAGAAACCTTAAATGTATTCTCTTCTGCAAATGTGGTTGTTTTTGAAAAAGAAAAGAGTAAAAATAAAAGACTAATAAGTAGCAGAATCTTCTTTAAATAACCAATCAAACTTCTCATATTTTCTTATTAGTTGTTTTATAACAGTTGTCTTAGGTGTTATTCCGTAATCTTTTATTATCTTTTCTGTATCAACCTTTTCGATTTCATTAACAATTTTATAGTTAGGATTTCTTACTATTTCCTGCTTTGCGTTCTTCCTTATTACATAATATGCCATTCCACTATTATCATCAAGGACTACTCTAGATATTGCATTGATTGACATTATTTCAGCAAAAATTAGTGGTGTGTTTTGCCTTACATTTACAGCTACAAAATCAACATTAGCAGGGACTATAACTTTCTGTCCTTTCTTAGCAGATATCTTTATGACTCTATTATCCTTTGGAGATTTGTATTGCTGAAGTAGAATTAAAGCAGAACCATGTAGTATTTCAACAATTCTTGGATATTTTTTACATCTTGTCACTTTTGTCTTTACAAATTCTATACCAGCTAAATTAGCACTCATCGTATATATATTTAACTTGACCTTTTTAGAAGCAAATATTGAATCTGTATCAATTTTAAGATACTTGGTGTAAAAAACTTCTGGGCAATCTAATTCTTTATTTAACAACTGTTCTCTTATACTATCAATATCTACAACCACTTTCTCACTATAATCAACATTCTTGAATGTCAGTTCCTCATTTTCATAAGCTATTGAAAGCCCAGTAGCTGCCCTTAAATCTATTTTTGCCATATAGTATTATACCATACCTTGTCTAGTCATTGTCTTTGTATGATTTTAGTAGTTCGGAAAGAATAATACTAACAATGACATAGATAACAAGTGAAAGAATAAGGAGAGAAGGTATTTGTATCTTTCCAATATTAATTGTACTATCAACAATACCTTTAAAAGGACTGACTAAAACATCACTAATTTTCTTAATCCAATAAGCCACTGTATTGTCTGTTCCTGCACCTACAGCTATTAACACAATTCTTATACCTAAAACACCTTGTATTAAGATAGAAGCAAAGTAAGCTAATCTTATTAATAATTTCATAGTTTTATATTTTATCTAAATTATCTAGATAATACTGTATCTGCCCAATATATCTTGTAACACCATTTGCCCAAGCATGCTCAGGATTTTCTCCACATGGAGGGCAGTATATAGGTTCAATTTCAAAAGGAGTCATTGTTGTTCCATAACCCAAAGCAAATCTTTCAGTAATATGTATTATAGCTGCATCCCAACTAGCAAAAATACTCCAACCTCGTTCATTTCTATTAACACCTCTCCATCCCCAAGCGTTATTTGTTCCTCCTGGTGTTATATTTCCAAAAGCAGACTCAACTCCAGATATTGCAGCAAGAAGTCTCCAATCTAAACCACGTTTATCTGCTTCTACTACAAAGGTTTCAGCGCTATTAGCCATTGGGGAGTGATAATCTCTTAAAAATTTATTCAAAGCAATAACTCTTGGATCTATTGTAAAAAACCTAGTGTTAGATATTGTTGGAGACTTTAGATTTTTACTATATGTAGAGAGATTGTATTCTGTAGTATTTGCATAAATATCGTAAACTGGTGAAAGCACATTTATATTCTCCACCTGTTTTGCTCTTACAATATCTGCAAGATTTTTTGTGAAAAACTTTTCAACTTTAGGAGAGAGGAATATATAATAGAGAACAAGCAAAAGAAGGAAAATTACAATTCTAAAAATATTAGAGTTAACTATCTCTTTAATATTCAAGACTTTCTCTTGCGAACCAGTATCATTTGTCATAATATCTAGTATATCAAATTGGGGCAATTTATGTTATGTTCACTCATTTACACCTACACACAGAGTATTCTTTGTTAGATGCAACGATACGAATACCTGGTCTAATAGAGAAACTTAAAGCTAACAACATGAATTCATGTGCAATTACTGATCATGGGAATATGTACGGGGTGTATAAATTCCAAAGTGCAATGAAAGCGGAAGGGTTAAAACCGATAATCGGTTGTGAAATATATATTGCACCGAGAAGTATGGCGGATAAGGAATACGGAATAGATAAC
>Ga0116174_10002047_pt1 | contig 17822 bp, 17 predicted proteins | sample AD_UKC087_MetaG_FD_89801 | JGI IMG/M metagenome (GOLD analysis project Ga0116174, IMG submission 89801) | Active sludge microbial communities of municipal wastewater-treating anaerobic digesters from USA - AD_UKC087_MetaG | ecosystem: Engineered > Bioreactor > Anaerobic > Digestate | place: USA...
AACACTGTCACTTAAATTTTGAGCAGGAATTTCCGGATGAGATTTTCCGTCAACATATTTATCGTTATAATCATAGAACTCACCACCGACTACGATCTCGCCTAGGCTGGCGGCTTTTGGCTCATCGTTGCCAAGAACTGCACATTCTATTTCACGTGCGTCGACGCCTTTCTCCACCAAAATTCTACTGTCATATTTGCAGGCCTCGTCAATTGCAGATACAAGTTCTTCCAATGCTTTTACTTTACTAATCCCCACAGACGAACCCATGTTTGATGGTTTTACAAAGCAGGGAAGTCCTAATTCTTTTTTGATTTTCTCGGTAATTTCATAACGTCCATTTCTCCATTCAGCACGTGAAAAGGCTACATACGGAACGATTGGAATACCACATGATTCCAGAATTCTTTTTGTGTTAATTTTATCCATGCAAAGACTAGATCCCAAAACTCCGCACCCGACATAAGGAATATTAATCATTTCAAAAAGTCCCTGTATCGTCCCATCCTCACCATACGGCCCATGCAAAACAGGGAAAATAATATCGCATCCGTTCAAGGCGATCTCAAAAGAAACCGGCTTCGAATCAACATACGATCCATTCTTAAATTTTTCGATTAGTCCGTTGCCACCAGAATAAATCTCTACGCCCACTACACTTGAATCTCCAGATACATACCATTTTCCATCCTTTGAAATTCCAATTTCCTTCACTTCGTATTTATCTTTTGGCATTTCATTGCGGACACTTGTAGCCGAGACCAAAGATACTTCATGCTCGCCACTTTTTCCTCCGAAAACAATACCGACCTTGATTTTTTCAGACATATTAAGAACTTAAAATTATATAAAAACACGAGGAATTCTTTCATTCACTCTCGTCGTAACTTCATAATTAATAGACCCGATCCAAGAAGCAAATTCTTCCGGAGAAATAGAGTCCGAATGTCCATCAAAACTTTGTTCTCCAATTAGAACAACCTCGTCTTCAACTCGAACACCCGGGATGTCAGAAACATCCACCATAATTATATTCATACACACGCGGCCGATCAGTTTTGCTCTTTGTCCGTGGATTAATACATGAGCATTATTGGATAATTTTCTGTCGTAGCCATCATAATAACCGACAGGAATAATAGCTATCGTAGTATCTCTCATTGCGCGAAAAGTACATCCATAACCTATAAATTCATTCTTCGGGACTTTTTTCACCTGCCCAATAACACTCTTCCAAGTGAAGGCGGGCCTCAATTCAATCCCGTCAGAACCTTTCGCTTTACAGGAAACAAAAGTCTCTTTGGACGGCCACATACCATAAGATGCGATCCCAATCCTGCACATACTTAAATGTGTTTCCGGAAACAAAATAGTAGCGGCCGAATTTGCGCAATGCATCATTGGCACATTGATTCCATTCTCGAGAAGCATCGTTCCTGCGGAATTGAAGATTTTCAACTGTTGAAAAGCATATGAATGATCCGTAGTATCTTCGATGTTGGCAAAATGAGTTGCAAGCCCTTCAATGTGAAGTTTTCCTGCACCTTTTTCAATAATATATTTAGCAAAATCCAATAATTCATCTATCCTTACACCTTGTCTATTATTTCCTGTTTCAACTTTTATATGCAAATTAATAGGTCTCTCAAAATCACTCGAAATAGAAGCCAAAGTATCAATTGTTTCACGTCCGTAAACAACCAATCTCAAGCCAAGTTCCCATGCTCGTCTCAAATCGGATTGCAAAGTATAGCCCATAACATAAATAGGTACATTCACACCTGATTCCTTCAAAATTTCAGCTTCATAAATAGAGTTCACTGTCAGCCAGTCCGCCCCGGCACTTACAAAAATTTTCGCAGTTTCAACAAGTCCATGACCATAAGCGTTTGACTTAACACAAGGCGCCACAAGAGATCGCGTAATCTTTTTAAAACTTTTTATATTATGAGCCAGAGCATCTTTTTTTATCTCGACCCAACTTAAGTATTTATTCATAGCTACAATATAGTATAATAAACCGGCACAAAAATTAATCACAAATTAACAAAATGAATATGTTTGGACAAAAAAATCCAGAAACGCACGAGATCAAGATGGGATCTTCTTATAGCGTGACTTTTCTTGGAAAAGTTATGATGTTTTTTGCACTTGCACTCGTAATGTCGATAGCTGGAATTTATGTAATGCTTAACTATGTTTTCGCTACGGCTTCTTTTTCGATGGGCATGTTTTACGGACTTTTTATAGTTGAATTGGGGATAATTTTAACGGCACGATTGTGGTCGCAAAAAAGAGTAATAAATAAAATAATGTTTGCACTTTTCGCTTTTATAAGCGGAATGACGGCCGCTCCGATCATAGCAATAGCGGCGGCGGAAGCAGGGATAATGATAGTTGTCAGAGCTCTTGCAGCTACGGTCTTGACCTTCGCGGCCGCTGCTATTTTTGGATGGACAACGAAAGTGAATTTAATAGGTATGAGAGGATTTTTGATGATAAGTCTCATAGGCATGATAATTACCGGAGTGATAGGTCTTTTTATCCCATGGGGGAGTACTATGGAGCTGATTTATTCATGGTTTGGAGTAGTGCTTTTTGCAGGATATACGATGTATGACATCCAAAAATTGAAAAAATATCCAGAGAACATGTATATAGAAGCGGCTTTGAGTCTTTATCTGGACATATTCAATTTGTTTCTATATATTCTACGCGCAATTATGGCAAGCAGACGCTAAAAATCACAAAAAATGAATAAAAAAATTGCACAAGAAGATAGAAAAACGGCTGAAAATCAGCTTTCTTTTAACACTCACGACATAGACAATAAAGGTCCCGGCGCCTCCGTAGTCTATAAATTAGACGGAGTTGAAGTGGATTTTTCAAAACATAATTTAACTGTAAAAAGTCCGATATCAGGCAGGGTCGAGATCATGAAAATAGAAAATGAATACAATGTTTCAATCAAAGATTTTGAAGCTACTTTCGAGCTTCAATGCGATAAATGCTTGGGAAAATTTGATTTTCAAGTCGAAATTCCGTACATGGAAAGGCAGTTTCTTATCACTGACGACAAGTTCGAAAACAGATTTGATTTCTTCTATGCAGACACGAAAAATCATTCCATAGATGTGGAAGAATTTTTGCGTCAGGAAATAATCTTGCATTTTCCATTAATTGCGGTATGCTCTCCTCACTGTAAAGGTATTAATTTAAACTAGAATGTCTAAGAAACCAACTCCCAAAAAGAAGATGAACCAAAGCTCGAGCCGTAATCGGTATCAGAGCTTCCAAACGAAAACAAGAAAGAGATTGGCTGGTATAGCCGCATTAGTTAAATGCGCGTCATGCGGAGCTTTGAAAACTCCTCATACAGCTTGTAAAAAATGTGGTAAATACAGAGGAAGACAAGTGTTGAATATTGAAAAAGAGATGAAGAAAATCACAAAGATCAAAGCTTAATAGTTATTTAAAATGGCAAGCAACAGGCATCTTGCACGGACGTGTGTAATGCAAACTCTATTCGCGTATGAATTTAGAGGAGGTACGGCGAAAAAGATTTTGGAAACAGTCTTAAAAGAGTTCGCGCCGAAAATCAAGAATGCAGATTTTGCTTATGAGCTCCTTGAAGGTATTCAAAAACACAAGAAGACGATTTTGAAAATCATACAAGAAAATGCGCCTCAATGGCCTATAGACAAGATTGCGCCTATAGATAGAGCAATTTTGGAAATTGGAGTTTATGAGATTTTGTATGCAAAGGAAGTTCCGCCAGTTGTCGCGATCAATGAATCTGTGGAAATTGCGAAACATTTTGGAGACACAAACAGTTCAAAATTTATAAATGGAGTGTTGAGCTCCGTAATGAATACTAAAATTAAAAAAACAAAATGAGCAGATACGAAGATTTAATAAAAAAAATTGGGATAAAATTCAAAGACGAATCAATTCTGGATAACGCTTTTATTCACAGGTCTTATTTAAACGAACACAAACAAGAGAGAATAGAATCAAATGAGAGGCTCGAATTTCTAGGAGACGCGGTGCTTGAATTGATATCAACACAATATCTTTTTAATAAACATCCGGACAAAACGGAAGGTGAATTAACAAATTTAAGAAGCGCTTTGGTGCAGGGAAGACATCTCGCTGAAATTTCAAAAGAATTGAATTTGGGAGAGTATTTGTATCTGAGTAAAGGAGAGGAAGCATCTGGTGGAAAAACAAAAAATTATATACTTGCGAATGTGATGGAGGCTGTAATTGGAGCCATTTATTTGGATAAAGGTTTTGATGAAGCGTCAAAATTCGTGAATGAATTCATACTATCAAGACTGGACGAAATAATTGAAAAAAATCTTTTTGCGGATCCAAAATCCACTTTGCAAGAACTCATACAAGAAAAATTGGAAATCACTCCAACATACGAAATAATCAGTGAAGAGGGACCGGATCATGACAAAGAGTTCGAGGCAGGTGTTTATTTTGATGAAAAATTAATTGCAAAAGGAAAAGGATCAAGTAAACAAAAAGCCGAAAGCGAAGCGGCTGAAAACGCATTAAAAGACAAATCATGGCAATAGTAGATTCAGGTAAAATGCCTGACGAAAAATCTTGCGGAGTCGTATTGTTTCGAGATGAAGAAGATGGTAGAAAATACCTTCTTTTGCACTATCCGGGAGGACATGTGGATTTTCCAAAAGGCCACGTGGAACCGGGTGAAGAAAACGACGAGTATTTAACAGCCCACAGAGAATTAACTGAAGAAACAGGAATAAAAAACGTTGAGTTCGTGAAAGGATTCAGGCATCTAATTCACTACACTTACAACAAAAAAGGCAGACAGTCTTTTAAGCAGGTCGTCTTTTTTGTAGGGAAAACAAATGAGAAAGACGTAATTATTTCTTTTGAACACAGGGGGCATTGGTGGCTGGACTATGAGCAGGCTTTGAATAAGCTCACTTTTGAAAACGCAAAAAATCTTCTTAAGGAAGCCGAAGAATTTGTCTCAAAAAAAGGTTTGTAATCAGTAGGCTCTCTCTGTTATTTTAATACAGCAAAATCTTTTAATGTCTTAAAAATATGAAAGTCAAAATTCAAAAAGCTCTGAAAAAAGAGAAAGGGCTACTGATCATTCCTTATTTCAAAGGAGAAACAAAAGCTCCAAAGTATTACAATGAAGAATTAAAATCGTTGCTAAAAAAAGCTTTGGATGAAAAAGAGTTGTCGGGGAAAGGAGGAGAAAAAAAATATTTCACGATTGATTCAAAAGCAATGCCGGGAAAAGTCTTATTTTTTGGTGCCGGAAAATCAGAAAAATTAACAGGAGCAAGAGTGAGAAAACTGGGCTCTGATATATGCATGGAAACAAGAGCGCTCAAACAAAACGACGTGATGATTTTAATGTCACCGGAATTGGATATTTATGCGAGAGAATTAATAGAAGGTATCGCATTAAAAGACTATAGAATTTCAAAATATAAAACAGGAGAAGATTGCGAATTGGAGACGAAAGCCGAGATCAATAATATAATTTTAGTAAGCAAAAAAGAGGGGAAAACATTGGAGAAAGAAATTGAAAAAGCGCTTGTCGTTGCACAAGCGACAAACGTAACAAAAGATCTGGTAAACGGCCCCGCAAACATAATAGACATAGAGTATTTCGAATCGATCGCAAAACAACTAAAAAAAGATTACGGGTATAAAGTTACGGTTATAGATAAAGCCGAATTAAAAAAACAAGGATGGGGAGGATTGTTAGCCGTAAATCAGGGCTCTTACAAACCTGCAAAAGTGATAACACTCGAATATAATGGAGCAAAAAATCCAAAAGAAAAACCGATAGTTTTGGTCGGAAAAGGTGTTGTATTTGATTCCGGCGGATACAATCTCAAACCATCCGCTCACATGGAAGACATGCACTCAGACAAAGCAGGTGCATCAGCGATTATAGGTATTTTTACCGCATTAAAAGATTTAAAAATTAAGAAAAATGTAGTTGGAGTTTTGGTGCTTACAGAAAATATGATCGATGGAAACGCTTTTAGACCAAGTGATGTTATCACGATGCTTAATGGCAAAACTGTAGAAATCAAAAACACGGATGCCGAAGGGCGTTTGATACTCGCGGACGGAGTGCATTACGCTCAGAAAAAATTCAAGCCTGAATGTTTGATAGATATTGCGACTCTCACAGGAGCGGCGATGGTTGCTTTGGGAGATCGATACACAGCGATGTTCACAAATGATAAAGAAATCGGGAAAAGGCTTCTCAAAGCCGGAGATGAAACAGATGATTTAATTTGGGAGCTTCCATTACACAAAGATCACATTGAAAAAGTGAAGTCGAAAGTCGCGGATTATTGTAATGCGGATGTTGGAACATCACACTTGGCCGGAGGAAGTAAAGGCGCGGCATTCGTTGCAGTATTCGTTGAAAAAGATATGAAATGGGCTCACATAGACATAGCCGGAACCGCATACACACACGATCCGAAAAAATACGAACAAAAAGGAGCTACGGGAATTGGAGTCAGATTCCTTTTGAACTTTATTGAAAATTACTAGAGTCCTGGGCTTGATTAGAAATTTGCACCGCCTTGTACGTATTTGAACGCATAATAAGCCGCAGTTACGCCTTCAGCGCTACCTGTAATGGCTTGTTTGAATTCAGTATCTGCACAGTCACCAGCTGCATAAACACCAGGAACGCTGGTCTCTGAATGTCTGCTAATTTTGATTTCACCTTTTTGATTTAATTCAACTCCGAGTTTGGAAGCGAGCTCAGTCTGAGCCATGTGTCCGATCGCAAGAAATATTCCATCAACAGCAAATTCTCGACCATCTTTTGTTAAAATTTTGGCAACTTTTTTACCTTCATCATCTCCAATAACTTCAGCAATTTCAGTATTGTAAAGCACTTCAATGTTTGAGGCGGCAGCGATCAATTCTTGATTTCTTGGCTCAGCTCTCAAGACGTCTTTTCGAACGATGATGTAAACTTTTGTAGCAACTTGGCTCAAGAAAATGGCTTCTTTTGCAGCACTGTCTCCTCCACCGACTATACAAACATTTTTGTCTTTATAAAAAGCTCCATCGCAAAGCGCACAATAAGAAACTCCTTTGTTTTCAAATTCTTTAATTCCTTTTGCATCGAGTGAGCGATGTTGCGTACCTGTCGCGAACAAAATTGTTTTTGATTGATATTCGTTTGATGCAGTTTTTACTGTGAAGATTTTACCATCTTCACTTTTTGTGACTTCTAAAACTTTTTCATTTTTGAATTCAGCCCCGGCTTTTGTAGCATGTTCAAATAGAGCCATTCCCAAATCCGGCCCACTGATAGAAACCGTTCCAGGCCAGTTTTCGACAACATGAGTTGACGTGATAAGTCCTCCGGGCATTTCCCCGATAACAGCTGTTTTTAAATTCAATCTTGCGGCATACATCGCAGCAGAGAGTCCGCTTGCACCTGAGCCGATAATTATGAAATCGTACATGTTTAAGTTGTTAAATTTTCTTTAAGTAATCTTTGATAGCGGCTTTGAGTGATTGATCACCGAGGATAGAACAATGAATTTTTACAGTTGGAAGTCCGCCTAATCTCGCATTTATATCCATAGCTTTCAAATTCATAGCTTCATCTAGAGACATCCCTCCTTTTTCAGTAACCATCTCAGACATCATCGAAGTAGAAGATATTGCGCTTCCACAGCCGAAAGTTTGCCATTTGCATTCGGTGATACGAGATTTTTCCATATCGATAACTTTTTTTCCATCAGCGTCTTTTGTGAAAACGGGTTTCACTTTTACCCATGTCTTCATAACATCTCCGCACGCAGGAGATCCCACCATTCCAACTCCATCAGCTTTATATTTAGCTTCTTGTTCAGGAGAAAGAAGATTTCTTGGGTGAAAAAAATGATCACGTACTATATCTGTATAAACCCAAGATTGATCTCCACGTTGTACATTTGGAGCGGTTTTAATCACGGATTTATTTATAATTTTCTTTGGCATTTATCTTTTTAGGTTAATCTTCATATTCTTTCCAAGAGATAGCTGTGACAGGGCAGGCATCTATTGATTGTTGAATTTTTTCTTCAGTATCCGCAGTAGGATTAACAGCTTTTGATTTCCCGTCATCTTGCATTGCATAAACATTTGGGCAAATCTGTGTGCAAAGTGTGCATCCGATGCAAATATCTTGGTCTACATAAGCTCCCTTTTTTGGCATATATATTTTTGGTTAATTTTTTATGATTGCTAGTTATATATAGCAAAAAATGTGCTTAACTTAAAGTAAATATATCCATAGTAGGTAGCTAGGAATTAAATTATAGTGCGTAGTAAAATAAAAGACAAGTTGAAAAAAGGAAGAACTCGACTGAATGTTGTTGTAAGCTCTCTCACCACACGAAGATTCCCGGAAGCATTTGTAGCTTCGCAGCCGAAAATAAATTTCGGGAAATCGTGTGGTGCCTACCTTTCAATGCGTGGCTAGCGCATCGTCCATCCTCCCGAAAGTGGGGGAGAATGGATTATAGAATCAACAGGTCATAATCGCGGACCTGGAACGCGCTCGGCTAGAAGATTGGAAGTCGAGTGGAAGTGGCGCTAGTTCGCGCCACAGTTTCCGGTGATCGCCTGGCCGTAGCCAGCAGAGACGGTCACAGTCTTCGTCAGCGGGTACTGCGGCTGCGGATTGCAGATACCCACGATTTCACCTTCGACGGTCGCGAAAACCGAGGAAGGGGTAGGATCAGAGGTCAGGACCCAGGGCTGGTCCTTCATGGAGAGCGACTTCGTCGTCGCCTCCAACGCGCCATCCGCCGCGCCCGTATTGCGGGCGAAGATCGGAATGCGACCGTAGACATCCAGCTCATCGGACGTGAAGGTCCAGATGCGCGGACACGACCATTTCTTGCCAGGATCCGTCATGTTGATGATGTACCCATTGAAGCGGCATGTGACGGTGTAGGTGGGGGAAGGGTCTGCGACGCAGATTCCAGTATTGCAGGTCGTTCCTGGATCACAGGTCCCGCAGGTTCCGCCGCATCCGTTGGGCCCACACTCCTTGCTTAAGCAAGATGGAGTGCAGGTTTCAGGGACGCAATGGTCGTCGATGCAGTCCTGGTTTCCAGGGCAGTCGGTGTTCTCAATGCACTCGACGCACGCTCCGTTGTGGCAGCGTCCGTCGGGACAGTCGTTGTCCGACGTGCACTCAGGTTCCACGAAGCAGATACCGGAAGCATCGCAGGTCGTTCCTGGATCACAGGTCCCGCAGGTTCCGCCGCATCCGTTGGGCCCGCACTCCTTGCCGTAGCAAGAGGGAGTGCAGGTCGTAGGGAGGCAGTGGTCATCGATGCAGTCCTGGTTTCCAGGGCAGTCGGTGTTCTCAATGCACTCGACGCACGCTCCGTTGTGGCAGCGTCCGTCAGGACACTGGGAATCTTCGACGCACTCAGTCTGCATGGGCACGCATTCGTGCAAGATACAGACGTAGCCGTTGTCGCAGTCGCCGTTGTACGTGCATTCGGGAGTAACCCCATTGTCGTACGAAGGCGAGCCTTCGTCCGTCCGCCCGGGCAGATCATACCCGGGGTAAGAAGAGTCGTCCCAGCAGTCTGCTGGGAAGAATTCCCCTCCGTCGCGGCACGAAACCGCGAGGAGGGCGCCGAGAATCAGGATCACGCGGATCCTTTCCATGGGGCACCTCCATCAATTCCAGGAGAAACATCGTTTTATCTCCAGCAGGACACCCGTCCAGCCGAAGGTTGTTCACGCGACATTAGCCGCGAAAAGCAGTAGACAGCACGCTTCACCACGAGGCAAAACGTGCGAAAGAAACAATATATATATCAGCCCAAGAAGCATCGTCTTAAGCCGTCGATCATGAGGACGAAACTCTTTTGCCCGCTAAAACAAAGAGCGATCATCCCCATGATCGACAGCTTAAAAGAACTAGCCTCAATCAAGCCAAATTAAATTAAACATTCAGTCGAGTTGTCAAAGAACACCCTACCCTTACTGCAGACCTTGAATCCTGGCTTTTGAAAGCCAAAGTTGATTTTCTGCCTAAGTGTCTTGATGAATGCGTGCATGTTAGCGGGCACCCTATCACGAAGTAAAAATAGGAGCCGAATTATAACAATAAACTCACGTTTTGTCTAGTTTATATAGACTTTGAAAAATCTTAAGAGTATTATCCGCTCAAATTAAGAAATAAACATGAGTAATAACTTTGCAATAGGTCTGTTATTAATAGGAGGAGCAATCCTCACGATGGGAGATGTATTGATGAAAAAATGGGCTTCGAGCAGCAGCAATATATACTACATAATCGGAATAATAGTTTATGTTATCGCTATAGGATTTTTGGCCGAATCATTCAAATACAAAAACATGGCGGTGGCCAATGCCATCTGCGTAGGATTTAATATAGTAACGCTTGTGCTTGTTAGCTGGCTTTATTTCAAGGAAGCCCTGACTATGACTCAGTTAATAGGGGTCGGTTTGATTTTGACAGGCATTTTTGTGATTGAACTTTTGTGAAAATCTTTTAAAGTTTTAATTAAGGTTTAATTGACGAAAGTGATTTTAATTGTATAATTAATATCCTGACCGGATTGTGTCCAGAGAGGAGAATTTCTGATCTCGTACAGGTTTTGAACATTTGTTTTCAAAGTCGTATGAAGTATGGATATCGATGGATTTGCGGTCAGCGATCATTAAAAAATAGACATTACGTTATAAGCGTTTCTTTTAAGTTTTGAAGAGCGGTTGGGGGAGTGAAATATTTTGCTATATATGGCGAGATTTTCTTTGCCCCAATCGCTTCTTCATCTTTTTGAAGGAGCGCAAGTGCTCGCAAGGGCACATATATTAGTATCCGATATGACGTCGGAACCTTAATCCCTTTTTATCGTCTGTAATCCGCGGGAGGAAAGCAGACGTTGGACGTTTACTCGTTTTTAGGGCGAAAGAGTCGCGGCGAATCGCGAACGTCGCGATTTTCGTCTGACGACGAGAACTATCCAGAGCGGACAGCGAGTAACGCCATCGCGCGCGAAAGCAAGTCCGCACCCCAAAGGAGGGGTCATGAGAAGTCACATTCTCGTATTGATCTTGGTGCCCACAGCAGTGGTCACCGGCTGGCTGACGCCGCTGACGGCATCGGCCAAGGACGAGGTTTGTCCGAAATCCTGCCCGACAGGGGAGCGCATCGCGCGCTACCACGTCAAGGCGCAGGACAAAACCGACGAAACCTGCGCGGTGTACGAATTCCGCTGCAGGTGCGTGCCGAATTCCGGCTATCTGCTGGCGAAGCTGGCGGAAGCCGAAGCGGAGATCGGCCGTCTTCGGTCAGCGAACTCGACATTGGTCGCGGAGAACGGGCAATTGAAAGCCCGAATTCGTGACCTCGAGGCGGAGATCGGCCGCCTGAAAGCCGCGCTCGGTCAGAAAAGCGGCGAACTCAATCGCCTGACCGCGGAGAACGGGCAACTCATAGCCCGTGTCTCTGAGGTTGAGACAGAGATCGAAGCCCTTCGGGCTGAGATCGATCGCCTCAAGGCCGAGAACTCCGAGCTTCGGCTGGAGAACGCGGAGCTGAAAGGCCCGCACTCCCTGCAATTGAGCCTGGAGTATATGAGCGCGTTGCGGGTGGTCGATCCGCCCGCGACCTGTGCCACATGCCGACAGCGAAAGGCCTTTCCGATGTCCGGGACCCTGGGACTCAAGTACGAGTTCCGCCTGGCCAAGGGCGCGGTGGGGCTCGCACCAGGCATCCTGCTCCGGGCGGGCGGCGACGATAGCGGGAATCCGTTTGGTGGTGGAGGGTTGGCTTTCGAGCTTAACATCTATCCCGAAGCCAAGAGGATCTTCCGCATTGGTCTCGACGTCGCGGGGCTCGCGGAGGCCAACGCTACCGTGACCCAGCTCAACTTCCAGGCTGGCTTCAGCCTCGGCGCCATCTGGGCGCCCGGCATTGGGTTCGCCGGCGGCGTACGCTACTTGTTGTACGCTCTCAATGAACAGAAAAACGTTCCATTCGTCTTCTTCCAGTTCATCGTCGGCATTCCCACGAAGTCGTCTCGCTGACATCATCAGTCCTTAAGCCGTCCCGCCGGCTAAAAGGACTTGTAGGCCCGGGAGGAAGGGTGGCTCAACTTCGCCGCCCTCCTCCCGGGATTGAGGAATAATCAATCCCTTGCTCGAAGCTACGTAATGTCTATTTTTACCTTTTACGAACACAAAAATTTTCAATCACCAAAAAAAATCTCACAATGTAATTCTTTCACTAGTATTTTTTTAAACATAAAAAAGTTTATTTAACTTTTTCCAGACAGAAAAAACCCGGACATTGCTGCCCGGGCTTTTCCCCCTCATTCCTATGAAAATTCTAGTCGTATGAGTCTTTACTGCGCCTTATTTAGGTGGACGCCAACCATAATTAATTTTCAACTCATTGAGCGTTCAAAGCTCAAGCGAGTTATTCTCTTATTTCAACAATCCAGCCTGATACAATTTATAAAGTGCCAATACGACCTCTCCTCTCGTGGCCTTGATGCCAGGGTAGAAGAATCCACTATATGTAGTGAAAAGATTGTAGTCATGAGAAACACATACGTATTTTGTGTACCATGCTCCAAGAGGTGAATCAGAATAATAAATTGAATTACATGTTGGGAATTCATAATTCTGAGCAGCTTCAGCGGCCTCAATTATAAATTTTAATATCTCAACTCTGCTGATTTCGCTTGCAGGTTTTACAAGTGTTGTTCCACCGTATCCGGCAACCAATCCATAGAATTTACCGGTGCGTAAGTAAGGCATATACCAACCGCCTACAGTAACGTCTGTAAATCCAAGGTTTGTATAGTTATCGGAAAGGATAGGTAGTGAGAATGCTCTTAATGCAACTGCCAACGCTTCAACTCTATTTATATAACCGTATGGTTTGAAATAGTTACCAGGGTATCCAGTGATAATTCCTCTGGATTTCGCCCAAACTATAGCTTCACAGTATGGGGAAGTGTTTGAAACATCCCAGAATCCTGCGTTTTCACAGTTATAAGCTGTTGTACCTCCTAAACTACCTGCTTCCCCGATTACGAAATATCCTCTTTCTTTATCAACTTTTGTTGATGAACCATCAACTTTTGCAGTAATTAAATAAGAATATTTTGTGTCTTTTGAAAGTCTATCGTCATCATCATCACGACCATCCCATTTAACAGTATAAGTTCCCGCTTTTTTATCTTTTTTATTCTCAAGTACGATTTCAGCTCCGGATGTTTTGTCGCCTTTGTAGATAGCCACAGTTACCTCGGCATCATCATCGATTTTATATGTGATTTGAGCACCGGTAGTTGTGCTTTTTTCAATTACAACAGGAGTGATTGAATCGTTTGTTACGTTTGTTTTGTTTGATGCAATATCATCTTCCGCAACTTCTACATTAACAGTCTTAGATGCTTTTTCTCTGCCATCTTCCGCTGTAACTTTGAATTTATAATCACCTTCTTTTACTTCATCACCGTCATCATCGGTGCCATCCCATTTCACTGCGTGCCATACATCTCCATCCAAATCTTCTTCGTCAATTAAAGTGTCTATTTTTTTTGTACCTTTAAATACATCGACAGTAACTTCAGCATCATCTTCAGTTCTGAAAACTACATAAACAAATTCACCAGCATCATTATCGAAAGATGTTTTTGTTACGAATATATCAGAGATCTCAACATCATCATCGTCATCGTCGTCATCATCATCATCATCGTCATCATAGCTAACTCTCACAGGGATTCTGATTTTATAATCATCAGCTTCAAGAACTATATACCAAGTACCTTCCTCTATAATATCACCATCATCATCAGTACCGTCCCATTCAAAATCATAATCATCTTCATCCAAATCTTCTTCATCCATTAACTCGACATCATCTTCTCCAGATTTCTCAGCAGTCAAAGTGAAATCATCAACATCATCATTTAATTCCCAAGTGATTGTGAGATCATCTTCAGTAGGATCCCAAGTACAATCATCAACATCAGCATCGTCTATAACTCCCAAAGATTTTTCGGTACCGCAAGTTGCAGTTACTTCATATATATCATCGTCATCATCATCGTCATCCTCTGATGTAACAACGAATCCAACCGCTTTATTAATAGAAACGCTTCCGGAAACCGTATAAACAGCCGCATTCACTAAGTAAGATCCATCTTGCAAAATAGAGCCGTCGGCGAGTCTGCCGGCGAAAGTTTTTGTATAAGTATATGAATTCGTACTGTCCAAAGTAACTGAAGAATCCAAAGTTACAAGAGCTCTGCTCGTGTCTGGATCCAAAACTTTTACAGTAACAATCGAAGCTTCTTTGACTTTAAGTCTTATAACGGTTTTTTCACCATCAGAAGGATCGAAAACGCTTGGAGTGATAGTTAATGATTCCACAGGGGAAACAACTGTGTCTCCAGAAGTTGGGACTCCACCGTCAATAGCTGCAAATGCTGTTTGTGTTGCAAGCATTGAGAACAATGCAACAACACTGAGTAATTTTTTAAACATATTTTTATAAATTAAAAGAATAGGGAAGCAATACTATATAATACTTGCCATTTTGTCAACAGTATTTTTAAGATACTTATAAATAGCTGTTATAAAACGAAATTTTAAGGTGAAAGATGTTTGAGATGTCTAACCAAAAACAACGTACCTTTATTATTAAAAAGAAGTTTGCCTTTTTCGTCGCGCACCAAGTAAGGCATTTTGAAGAATTTTTCTCTACATCGTTCGCAGACGGAAAATGCAGTGCCATATGTGCCATTTAGAAAATAATGATCGTTTCCACCTTTTTGCGGATTGTCTCCCACAACCATTATTTCACGGATGCGTTTATCTTTTGTGTTGAATTTTACATCGCGCTTCGTAAATAAAAAATCATGGAAAGCTTTGATCCCGGAGTCTTTATCTGCATTAGCAGGGCACACGAGACATCCTAGCCCGGAATTTCCGACATGCATTATTTTACGAGTGTTTTTATAAGGGAATTTTTTTATATATTTTAAGGTACTTTTATAAATTTCATCAGACATTTTGTAAGTGTCGTGAACGTTTAACTCCATATCTTTTGGTCTCAAGACAATAGGAATTTTATGATCCAACAGTCGCGCGAAATTTTTAGTGACTTTTATCAATCCGGCTTCGAATTTCTTTTTTGGGAAATCTTTCGGCCAGTCGGCTTTATGGAAAATTTTGTAACGTTTGGTTGTCGGATCGTAATAATATCCAATGGCTCCATTCTCGGCTATCAGATACAAATTTTTTAATTTTGACAGCAGTCGATGTTTTTCAAGATATTCGTGCAAAGGCTTGATTCTTCTTTTGAATGAATCAAGCTGACGTCCGGTACATATTGCTACAGGGAAATCAGTTTTTAGCAGTCTGGCGAATTCTTTGACTATTTCAGGATCAATTTGATTAACCCCTTTCTCAGTAATGGTCCCATCAAAATCCACCATTAAGGCCTTAAACTTTTTAAAATCAATTTTTCGGAACGGGTTTTTCATGCACGCATAATAGCAGAGAAAAACAGGGGTGGAAAGGTCCTAAAACGGTCTTCTCACCTTCGGGAAATTCATCCACACCGTAATTCCGCACCAGTGTGCCCCTTCGGGGCACGGTCCCTCTCTTTTCATTTCACCACTTTCATCTCCGCGGATGCCACCGCGATGGCGTATCAGACAAGGAGGTCCCAAATATCTGGCGATCCTAGGATGAACTTCGGCGACTTGAGAGAGCTCGTCCATTGAAGCATTATAAATTTCAAGCTGTGCATTGAAACAAGTGCGAAGTCTCCATTTGTGCATGAACCCTGCCAAGTTTCCACTTTGAGTAAATCTCAAATTCAAAGCATTCGGCAAAATATAAACAGCATATTCTGGAGAAACGCCCATTTCGATCAATTTATTTTTTGTGTCCCAAAGCATTTCCATTGTTTGAGTATAAACTTCAGCCGCCTCAGCATTTCTGGCGACGACTTCCGGCATATGGAAATCCGGCTTAGTAGTATGCACTCTAGATAATAGCGGCTTCGCAGTTGGAGTTGTGCGATGTCTCTGATCCTGACTGTCTGCAGTGTGAGTAATTTTCTTCTTAAATGTGTAGTTAACATTTTGCAAAGCTCTCATGAGAGGGGAGTGCAAATGACTATTCAAAGTATCCAAGTGATATCGATTTTTTGCGGGACTCATAACCAAATCGATCGCTTCATCGTCATTCAAATCCGCATTTGTAATTCCTAAAACATCTCTCACCGCATTCGCCAAAATCAGCTCGCCATTACCTTGATGAGAAACAAGTTTTGCAATTCTTCCATTCAAATCTTTGTCAAAATCTTCTGCAAATTTATCTCCATCGGTGTTCATAGAAGAGACATTTGCCCCCCATTCCAAAGTGTCATCCTGTGCAATCGGCTTCTCTCCAATCATTTGGAGTAAAGTTGGATCTTCTTTGTTTACTGCGCCCATCATCGCATCGACTACAACCTTCGCTTCGTATGGCACATCACACGCATTCACGAGTCTGATATATCTCTGCAAAGTGATCGCAGAAACAGTGTGATACAAAGTAGTTGCAGATGCGATCGGTAGCACATATCTAGCATTTTCGATCGCTTTTTTCTCTGATTCAATTTGGATTTCTTTTTCAGTCTGCCCTTTAATTTTCCCCAGCTGACTTAGAAGTTTAAAATTATCAGCAATCAAAAGTTCGGAAAGCTTTTGATAAGCTTTGAATGCTTCAAAATAAGCTTCTTTATAAAGATTAGCAGCTTTGAATCCATCGTATTTCAAATATTTAGATTCAGAAGCTCCGAAGCCATTTTTTGCTCTTCCGGCATTTCCCTCTGTTTCAAAAGGCGGAATAAAAATCTCCGGCTGATCCATAACTACATATCTCTGAGACTGCTGTTCACTATTAAAAAAAGGATGACTGTGCAAAAACGCCCACACAAAGTGTCGCGAAACTCCTGAAATTCCGAAAACAAAAGTAGGATGTTGAAAAGGAGTGTGGTGACCGGCTTCATATATCAGCCCACCGATTCTTTCCCTCTGACCTTGAGTTACATCAAAAGGTTTAATCAAACGAGAACTATAACAAGTCCTCGCGCTGGCTACTGCAATATCATAAGGATCCTTTGTAAAAGCCACCAATTCGACTTTCGGATAAATGGCCTTAACTAAATTTGGTGTGTTTTGATCAGTCATTTGAATGGTTAAATGCCCACTCAAATTTAAAAAACATTTTGAGTTTTAGCAAAGTTTTCTTCTATTTTCTGCTTGCCCTTTGTTTTTCAATGATGCGAAGTAGTTCGTCGGAGTCAAAAATCTCTTCATACAAATACGCCGCCGCATCAGCACTTTTCGTGTATGCGGTAAAGTGAACATTATTTTCAGCAAGTGGCAAATAAGTTCTCAGCAAGGGCTCAACTTCATCCTCAAAATCATTCAATTCATCCTCCATTTCCAACGCCTTCAAAGTCTGATATTTATTTGCATAATATTTAAAGTCATTATAGGGATTCATTTCAATAGCAGTTGAAAAATATTCATTAGCAACATTCAAAGCCCTTTTACTCTCATTCTCCAAATTCATAGCTCCTATTAAATTTAATGTATCCGCATCATATCTATTCAAATCAAGCTGTTCATACGCATAGGAAGTCGCCAAAAATTCATATTTATTCTCATATGCCTCAGCTACTTTGTTCGAAAAATAATCTCGAGGATACAAAGTCTTTTCTCGGAAAT
>Ga0116174_10002049_pt1 | contig 17791 bp, 13 predicted proteins | sample AD_UKC087_MetaG_FD_89801 | JGI IMG/M metagenome (GOLD analysis project Ga0116174, IMG submission 89801) | Active sludge microbial communities of municipal wastewater-treating anaerobic digesters from USA - AD_UKC087_MetaG | ecosystem: Engineered > Bioreactor > Anaerobic > Digestate | place: USA...
AGCGCTATGTGCAATAATTGACACATAGCGCTCCATGCATTCACATGACAGTGGCCTAACTTCGTTAGGCACACCAAGATAGGGGAGAGGACTCTCCCTTTACCCTTCGGCGACGGATAATTCGTTTCTGCTCCCAGTCCTGGGACGATCGCAAAGTTACTACACAATCCGCCGCGCCTCTATAATAATTTATATTCAATTGTTGTCAGATGATCCTGACAATCAGATTATAGCGTGAGTGTGAAAATTCCGAAAGGGGGCAAACCGATTAATTTGGCACCAGAATTCAACAAACCCTTACTCCGTCATAATGAGTCCTATATCGAAGCAATCCTATTGCATAAAAACTTTATACTAAGGTTATACATTTATCAAGGTATTTATAATAAAATGGGTGAGGGGAGGGGAGTATAATAGCTTCCGATTATTAACAAAGGTGATTTATGGGAATCAAAACATCTGAAAGCGGTACAACACTTCGAAATCGATTAGCGCGGTCGATCGTCCTGGCGATTCGCATACTCATGCAGCAGGAAAGCCCGGATGAAAAGAGCCTGGACCTGGCTGCGTATATCGTTCTGGCGTTGGAAAAGATTGACGAGACCATCGAGGCGGCCATGATAGCCTGGGAAAAGCGGGATTACTGGGTGAAGGCGGATCAATTCCGCCAGGAGTGGGCGTGGATTGAAGGAAGCCATTCACGTTTGAAGGCTGCGGTATTGGCGCAAGATTGGGCTACAATCGCGACAGAAGCCATCTCAATAAGGCAGTGTTTTGGTAATGTCAATATCGCTGAGAAAAATCGCGTTGGCGAACCCTGGGTCGGCGCCTGGAACGCACTCAAGCGCGTCAATTAATGAAATCTTACCAAATTTAAACAAGTGTCATATCGTGATCAGTGGGGTGGACGCTGTTTGATAAAAACCGCTTATAGGTTATGATAAGTATCATTATCGTAAGCATAATTAATTTGGAGCATTAAGACTTTTTTAAGTAAAGGAATTCCAAGTTGTTCAGAAGCCAGATTCATAAGTAACGATGTGTTTTGGATGTAGCGGAAGATTTAAAAGCTCATCGGCAAAGAATGTCGGATATAATTTCATTTCCTTATTGTTCAATTGGGTTATTTCGAGCCAAACCAGGCGTTCCGGCAATCCACCCATACCATGGCTATTTGAAGTAATAACGCAATTTGGATCCCACTTCATCAGATAATAAAAAGCTACTTCATGGCAACGAAGTCCTTCAATTGATCCTGCTTTCCCGAGGAAAAAGTTTTCATGCACGAAGGCAAGCCGCTCTGCCTCAAATTTCCATCCCGTTTCCTCCCAAACTTCACGTAATGCAGCATTTTCGAGACCCTCGCCATGCTCCACGCATCCGCCGACTGAATAATAGAAAGGATCAATGTCATTCCTGACCATTAATACTTTGCCGTCATTGATCAATATTCCGCATGCCCTCAGTCGAAACCAATCTGTTTCCCTCGTAAACGTGCATTCTGTCCTGCCCATCGTATCTCCTTATACATAAGGAATTCTAACTCGATTATCCGGGCGGTACACATGCACTTCACTTATGTAATGTGACCAAACACGATTATAATGATGATTAATTACCGATACATAATTAATAAGTATTATACTATGCGCAAGTTACGGTATATAACGGGCATATAATGCGTATAACGATTGAAGAATGCATCAATAAGTACCTGAACTCCATCAAGCTCTCGCGGAGTGCGAATACGTTTCGCACGTACACAAACGCGATGAATTTTTTCACTGAAGTTCTGAATGACAATGGAATTGAAGTGGATACGGCAGACGTGACCTCCCTTCCAGAAGAGGCAGTGATCTGGGTCCTGACAGCGCTGAAGGAGTTCTCGTCCGCAACTGAGCAGGTTTACATCACGGCAGTGGTCGGGCTGTTCGAGTTCATCGCCGGAGAGAACCTCGCACCGGTCAATCTCCCTCGCATCCGGCTGCTCATCAAACAGCGTTCCCGCCGGCCTGGTATCCGCCTGCCCCAGTTCCCAAAAAACGCGATCGACACAGTCCTGGACTATGCCGCGACGCTGACATCGAAAGCAACGGAAGATGAATCTGATCGGCTGATCAATTTACGCGACCAGGCTTTCCTGCTGACTCTTTCGGATACCGGATTGCGCGTGCACGAAGCCTGCAACTTGCGTCGTGGTGACGTCGACTGGCTGGAGCATCGTGCGATAGTCATTGGTAAAGGCAACAAAGAAGCGGTCGTGCGTTTTTCAAAACGCAGTCTGGATGCCATCAGGATGTACCTGAATGAACGGGCAAGCCTGGATGGCAACAGTGGTAAAGCGCTGGCCTCCCAGCCGGTTTTCGCGCGTCACGACCGCGGCACTGGTAAGAAGGTCAAACCGATATCAACTACCACCGGACGCGAAATTGTAAATCGACGCGTGCGGGAATCTCTTGGTGAGGAAGCTGTCGGCACCATAACCCCCCACTCCTTCCGCCACTACTTCGTCACCACGATTCTCGGAAGCACTGGAAATCTTAAACTCGCCCAGGTCCTTGCCCGCCACACCAACATCGCGGTCACCCAGCGCTACTCGCACCTTAGTGATAACGAACTGGACCAAGAATACCAGCAAATATTTGATTGACTCAATGTTGGTGGTATCATAATCCCTTGAAAACGCGTACTTGAGGAGTTTATGACCGGGAATCGTATCAAGGCTCACCCTATATTGATTGATGATTCTGTTGCAGACATTCCATTTATTTGGCAAAACCAAACCTTTCTGGCGAAGGAAGGTGAAATGATTTCCTCAGCCTTAATGGCAAATGGCGTCACCATCTTCGGACATCATCCCAAAGACAAATCCCCTCAGGGGATTTTTTGCGCAAACGGGCAGTGCTCACAGTGCATGGTGATTGCCGATTCGCTCCCAGTAAAAGCGTGCATGACCCCAGTCAAGAGTGGAATGCAAGTTTTTCCGGCCGAAGGGCTTCCTAAGTTACCTGAACTGCCAGACCAATATGAACTTGAATCTCACCCTACACCAAAATTCCATACGGATGTGCTTATCATCGGAGGGGGTCCTGCCGGACTTTCCGCGGCGATTGAACTCGGACAAGCGGGTGTTAGCACAATTCTGATCGATGACAAAGCGCACCTTGGTGGCAAACTCGTTCTGCAAACCCACCGGTTTTTTGGTTCCAATGAAGCTGTTTTTGCAGGAACGCGCGGGATTGATATCGCGAAAAAACTCGAATCCACATTGCGTCAGTATGCTTCGGTGGAAATCTGGGAAAGAAGTACTGCTGTTGGAGTATTCGAGGACAAATCCATCGGCGTTTATAAAAACGGAAAGGAATATGTTTTGATCTTTCCGGAAACACTGCTGATGGCGACTGGAGCCCGAGAAAAAAGCCTCGCTTTCCCTGGAAACACTCTGCCCGGCATCTACGGAGCAGGTGCCTTCCAAACTCTGGTCAACCGAGACCTTGTGCGCCCCTGTGAGAATCTTTTCATCATCGGTGGCGGGAATGTGGGTTTAATTGCCGGTTATCATGCAATCCAAGCCGGAATTCACGTATGCGGTTTGGTCGAAGCAGCTCCCGAATGTGGCGGATACAAGGTACATAAAGACAAACTGGTGCGTTCTGGCGTACCTGTGTTCACATCTCACACCGTCATAGAAGCCTTGGGCAAAGAACACGTCGAGAAAGTGGTCATTGCACAGGTAGATAAGAATTTCAAGCCTATCCCCGGAACTGAACGAAAATACGATTGCGACACGGTTTTGATCGCGGTTGGTCTTGATCCTGTAAATGAATTCACCGGACAAGCGGAACGCGTCGGTTTGCCTGTTTTTTCAGCAGGTGATGCCAAAGAAATCGCCGAAGCCTCAGCCGCAATTTTTTCTGGCAAAATTGCCGGTCGAAAAATTTCCGGGTTTCTCGGTAAGATGACGGAAGAAATCCCTGCTGATTGGGTTGCCATTGAAGATATTCTCAAATCCCGCCCTGGAAAAGTTCTGGACCCTCATTTTCCTGAACTTGAGGAAGGCGTATTCCCAATCATGCACTGTACGCAGGAGATCCCTTGCGATCCCTGCTCAACAGTTTGCCCGCGCCACCTGATCCACGTGGATCCGCGGGACATTCGACACCTGCCGGAGGTTGATTACTATGCCGAGAAAGGCTGCATAGCGTGTGGACGATGCGTGTCGGTGTGTCCTGGTCTTGCAGTGACATTAGTTGACTATCGTAAGGGTAACGATAAAGCCCTGGTTACCCTTCCCTTCGAGCAGAACCCTCTGAGTATTGCAGAAGGTTGTGAGATCGAGTTGACAAGCACTGAAGGCATGTCACTTGGCAGGGCATCCGTAGTAAATATCAAGAGAGTAAAAGACTATGCGAATGGCACCTCCCTGATAACAGTCGAAGTCTCTCGTGAGATCGCTAAGCTGGTTTCTGGATTGCGCATTATAGAAACTACTGTGCCTGCTCTGTTTGAATTCGATGCAGAACATCCAGCTCTTTTGTCTGATGACGCATATATTTGCCGCTGCGAACGAGTTAAGGCTGGCGAGATCCGTGATTTGATTCGAAAAGGTGTGCGTGACATAAACCAGATCAAAGCCGTCACAAAAGCCAGCATGGGCGCTTGCGGAGGAAAAACCTGCCTGAACATGATCAAACGCATGTATCTTGCCGAAGGTGTACCACTATCAGAAGTCACAGAAACACCGGTCAGACCTGTCTTTATAGAGATGCCTGTCAGGGTTCTTGCGAATTTGGCAGAAGATGAAGGAGAGCGTGAATGAGCGGTCAGACGAACTTTGATGTCATTATCGCAGGGGCTGGCTCAATTGGCACCCCAACTGCATACTTTCTTGCTAAAGCTGGATTGAAGGTATTAGTCCTCGAATCATTTTCCAGTACCGGGCAGGGCTCAAACAAACATGCCATCGGCGGCGTCCGCGCTACCCATTCGGATCCTGCTAAAATCTTGCTTTGTTCCAACTCAATTAATATCTTTTCAACCTGGAAGGCTGAACATGGGCAGGATATTGAATGGCGTGCTGGAGGTTATAGCTTTGTTGCTTACGACGATTCCACCGAAAAGACTCTGAAAGATCTGCTCGATATGCAGCATGACCTGGGTCTCAACATAAACTGGCTTGATCAGAAGCAGTTTCTCGAGCTCGTTCCCGACATCAATCCAAACGCTTTGCGTGGAGGCACCTACTCCCCGGAAGACGGCTCAGCCTCACCGCTGAAAGCATCGTTTGCCTTCTGCCAGGAAGCAGTCAAGCACGGAGCTGTCTTTCATTACAATGAAAAAGTCACAGGAATTGAGGTCGTTTCGGATAGAGTCCGATCTGTTACGACTGATAAAAATCATTATTCGACCAATTGCGTCATCAACGCTGCTGGCTCCTGCTCAGCGGAGATTGGAAGACTGGTTGGGCTTGACCTGCCGGTCAGACCTGACGCGCATGAAGCCGGCATCACTGAAACTGTTCAACCAATGTTCAGCCCTATGGTCGTCGATATCCGTTCAAGACCAGGATCCAGCAATTTTTATTTTTACCAACATCCAGACGGCAAGATCATCTTTTGTGTGACACCCAACCCCCAGATCTGGGGGAATCTGGACCAAGATACCAGCGCTTTCCTGCCTCTCGCCAGCAAACGTCTGATTGAAATTATGCCCAAACTAGCTAATATCCGGGTTCGGCGAACCTGGCGTGGAACGTATCCTATGACGCCAGATGGCAATCCAATCTTAGGGAAAGTGGAAGGCGTTGAAGGTTTTCTGCTCGCTACTGGCGCATGCGGTCAGGGGTTCATGCTTGGTCCTGGTGTTGGACAGCTCATCTCCCATCTGGTTCTAGGTACATTGTCTGAACAAGAATGTCAATGCCTGTTCAGCATGCGACTTGACAGGGAGTGGACAAGCATGGAAAAGCTCAAGTAAGCTTTAAATAGTAGCTTACAATTAGCTTAGCTATGGACAGAGACCAATTTATAAACAAACTGCCAAAAAGCTATTCCAACGCCGAGCGTGAGCTCATTCAAAAGGCTTACTGTTTCGCGGAAGATGCCCATACAGGTCAGACACGTGCAAACGGTCAACCATACTTCACGCACTGTCTTGGCGTCGCCAACATCCTGCTTGATCTTGAAGCCTCCCCGCATATTGTGGCTGCCGGCTTGCTTCACGACGTTTTGATGGACACGCCAACCACTGTTGAAAAATTGCGAAAAGAGTTTGGGCGTACTATCACAGGATTTGTTGAAGACGTAACCCGCATTACCGCTCTGCCTCAGCTTTCACGCGCGGACCAACATCCTTCAGAACGCACACCCCTGCCCCCCTCAACGCCGGTTTCCGACATGAAACTGTCCGATGACCTGGCAGAGACGCTTCGCAAAATGCTTTTAGCGATTGGTGACGATATCCGAGTGGTAGTGATCAAGATGGCTGATCGCCTTTACAACATGCGGACTTTAAGTTCCCTGCCGCTTGACCGGCAGCGAATAATTGGTCAGGAAACCCTCGATATATTTGCTCCCCTGGCAAACCGACTTGGCATCTGGCAATTCAAGTGGGAGTTGGAAGACCTTGGTTTTCGCTACACCAATCCGGAAAAATACAAAGAGATTACCGATCAGCTCACTTTGCGGCGGGCAAAGCGCCTTGAAGAAATTGATCGTATTGTGGCAGATCTGCAGAAGCTTTTTGAAAAAGCTGAAGTAAAAGCGAGCATCTCTGGTCGTCCCAAGCATATTTATTCGATTTATCGCAAAATGCAGGGTAAGAGCAAAAACTTCGACTCGATACGTGATCTGCGGGCTGTTCGTGCAATTGTTGATGATGTCGAGACGTGCTATAAAGCGCTTGGGGTCATCCATATGCATTTCCAGCCGATTCCCGGCGAATTTGATGATTACATTGCAGCGAAAAAGCCAAATAATTATCAGTCATTGCATACTTCCGTGATCTACAGTGATGGAAAACCACTCGAAGTTCAGATCCGCACCTGGGAAATGCACCATAATGCTGAATACGGTGTGGCAGCTCATTGGCGATACAAGGAAAGCACGACCGCCCTGTCGGTCGATTACGAGCAAAAAGTGCAATCTATGCGCAATCTGCTCGCATGGTCGCAGGAAGTCGACGACAGCCAGACCTTGATCGATGGTATAAAGTCAGACATTTTCCACGATCGGGTTTACGTATTCACTCCCAGGGGCGACGTCATCGACCTCCCTGGTGGTTCTACTCCCATCGATTTTGCTTACCAGGTCCATACCGACATTGGTCATCGCTGCCGTGGAGCGAGAGTCAACGGAAAACTTGTAACGCTTGACTATACACTCCAAACCGGAGACCAGGTTGAGATCCTGACAGTCAATCGCGGGGGTCCGAGCCGGGACTGGCTTAACCTGAACCTCGGACTGGTTAAGTCCGGCCGTTCCCGCTCAAAAATCAAACAGTGGTTTAAGCAGCAAGCCCGTGAGCAAAACCTGGAACATGGCAAGCTCCTGATCGAAAAGGAATTCAAACGCCTTGGTCTGACAGATATTGATCTGAACGAATATGTCGCCAGCTTCAATGTAAGAACTCTGGAAGACCTCTTTGTTGGTATTGGTTGTGGTGATATTCCGATGGGAAGGCTTATCACTCGAATTGAAGAGTTGAGTAAGCCAAGTCTTGCTGAAATTGACGAACTCATACCTGAACTTCCGCGCAGCAGCGGAGACAGCGCATCAGTCATGGTAAGTGGTCTTTCCGGTATGGCAACAAACTTCGCTCACTGCTGCAACCCGATGCCGGGTGATGATATCATCGGCTACATAACCCGCGGTCGCGGTGTCACGATCCACCGCTCGGATTGCCCAAACGCGTTACGTGTCCGTGATACTGAACGCCTTATAAAAGTCGACTGGGGCAGCGCTACCAAAACTTTCCCGGTTCCCCTGCAGATCACATCCTACGATCGGCAAGGATTGATGGCTGACATCTCAGCAGTCATCGCAAGTGAACCAGCACGATTGGTGGATCTTTCATTAACCAGCAAGCAGCATGTCGTCAAAATAAACCTCATTATCGAGATTGCTGATATATCCCAATTGAGCCGTTTACTTGCCAGACTTGAGAATATTCCAAATGTGATCGAAGCAATTAGGGTCAAACCTGGATAGGATGCTTGCTCTTCTTTACGCTTTATGTTTACTAGGGTAAAATGCCCTCGAAAATTACTTTTATTTATGGAGTTTATGAAAATGCCACGTATTCGCTGCCACTATTTAGATTGCATTTTTTTGGATGAACGCTATTGCAGCGCAGCAGCTATCGAGATCAACCCTGATGCAGGCTGCCTGACTTATTCCCCGAATGAGGAAGATCAAGCTGGTTCAAGTTGGGAAGACGAAGAATTGGACGATTGGGATGAAATGGGCGGGGAAGATGAACATGAAGATCTCTGGGCGGTCGAGGAAGATGAAGACGAAGACGATGATCTTGCCGGAGAGAACGATAATTACTAAGTTTGACCGTTTTTGTTGCGCAGGCAGTCTGCGCGAAATGGAGAGTAAATGGAAGGCTTGAAACCCGCAATTGCTTTGAACGTATTCATTGAGCCGTACTTTCGAAAAGAGATCTTGCAGAAAGTATTCGAGAACCTCAATACACTTCCTGCTGAACTGCGACAAGAATTGGGATCAGAAGTGAAGGAAAAAGTAAGGATCAGTGGTTTCCGCAATTCGATGGTCGCGCCCCGTTCCCTCCTGGTGCGCGATGCTGAAGCTGTTTTTGAAAAAGACACCAAATTTAACCTTATCTGTCTCAAAAGCTGGGAATCACTTTATTTAATATGGCATGATAATCTCAGGGAAAGTCTTATCAGTCTGGGATTTACCATTTCTGACCAGGCAGCCTCAGGGTATCCGGACCCAATGAACACATTTCAGGAAGGCTGGCCGGAAGATATCGATTTTGACACCATTTTTGAGAAGATAACTACCTTGGTTGAGAAGTATCCGCTGAGTAAAGATGAAACAATTCTCCTGAGCGTGCTACTAACTGGCTGCCTGCCATAAATGAGAGAGAATATGGACGAAATAACTGGAAAGACAACGATCGCCCCGAGCGTACTGCACACAATTGCAAAACTAACTACCCTTGCAACACCAGGCGTGAGCAGATTGAGCAGTCGTGAAGGACTCACTAATGTTCCCGAAGATGGCGTAAAAGTTTCGGTCAAGGGAGAAACAATAGAGGTTGAAGTCTATGTTATCCCCAGCAGCGAGGGAAATGTCCGTCTTGTAGCCCAGGAAGTGCAGAAAAGAGTTACAAGGGCGATTACCGAAATGGTTGGCATGGAAGTTGCTCGTATAGATGTGCATATAACCGATATCGATTTAGAAGCGAAGGTGCAATGAAATCAAGAACAGAGTCGCGCATTTGTGCCCTTCAATCTCTCTATGAGCTCGACCTCACCGATCATTTACCAGGTGAGGTCGTTGCTGACAGGGCTGGCGCAATGGAACTCGATAAGACCCAACTGGAATTTGCCTGTATGTTGACCACTGGAGTCAGAGAATACGCGGATCAACTGGATTCTCTGATTGCTGAGCATGCCCCGGAATGGCCGCTGGATCAAGTGGCTGTTATTGACCGTAACATTTTGAGGCTGGCTTTATGGGAAGTTGCAGTTTACCGAAAAACCCCTCTGAAAGTCGGGATCAATGAGGCTGTGGAGCTTGCAAAAGCGTTTGGAACAGACAGCTCTGCCCGCTTTGTGAATGGTGTATTGGGCAGCCTTGCGGATAACATCGAAACGATTACACAGACTCTACACAAGTAGCAGGTTGTTATGACATCGAGAAGAAATCAATCAACCTTCCGGCTGATCCTGAGTTTACTGGCAGTCAGTTTTCTATTTGGATGCGCGATACGCATTGATCCTGCTGACACACCGCTCCCCACAAAAAATCCAGAAATTCCAGGAAAAGTTACCACCCCCGACCTGATCCCTCAGAAATTTTCAGTGGAAATACGGGTTCCCGCATCTGCAGAGACGCAGCTGGCGATTGATGTATTTGATGAAGTGAGTGGAATGCTTTACAACATCGAACGATTTCCGCTTTTTCTTCAGCCGGACGGACAGTTTGTTGGTACTTTGATGCTCCCCGAGAACGCTACCTTAAGATACCGCTACGTGATGACCTCCCCATTGGAAGTTGCGGAGCAAAAGGCGGATGGTACGCCTGTGGGATATCGTATCGCTTTCGTGCAGAAAAATGCAGTCATAAAAGATTTCATTGCGGGTTGGCCAAGCGCACCTTATACCGGGGAAACCGCTGATCTGAACGGCATCGTCCACGACAGCAAAAGCAACCAACCTCTACCAGATGTCCTTATAAATATTGCAGGGTATCAGACTTTCACTGATATGACTGGAAGATTTGTTCTCAACGATTTACCAGTCGGAGTTCATAACCTTAGCGCTGTGTCAATGGACGGAAGCCATATGACCTTCCAGCAGCAGGCGAACCTCGTAGCGGATCTTTCAACACCTGCAGTGATTCAGATGGTTCCCCTTTTACCGGTCAAGGTTACACTTAACCTCTCCAAACCCGCAGATGCAGTGGGGGCTCCTGTTAGATTAGCTGGTAACTATGCGCAGTGCGGCTTAATATTCAATGAATATTCACTAGGCTCATTTGCCTCACGGATGCCTTTGATGACGCATAATGATGATGGTAGTTATTCCATTGTGCTCAATATGCATGCCGGCAATGTCTTCCGCTACAAGTACACGCTCGGAAATGGCTATATAAACGCGGAGCGCGATGAAAACGGTGCGTTACTGTTGCGAACAGTCACCCTTCCAGATCACGATGTGGTTATTACCGATAGTGTAACAACCTGGCGCATTGACAACCAGAAACCCATTACTATCATTGCGAAGGTATCTGCTGCAACTCCGATTGAAGATACTGTAAGCATCCAATTCTTCACCAATCACGCTAACCAACCCATTCCCATGTGGCAGATGGAAGACAATCAATGGATGTTCCTCTTCTTTGGCAGTTCAAGCCTCGGAACAGTCACATATAGCTTTTCAAGGAATGACCAGGTCGATCTTTCTGTCGATCCTGTCAGCAGTGCCAACCCCTATCGAGTAGATTACACTACCGACACCCCTCAAATCAACCAGATTGAAAGTTGGACTTACTGGAATGTCGGGGGATCAACTCCGCTTAACTCTATTGGAACTCAACCTTCCCGCTTGGTGGGCATTGAATTAATGCCTGGCTATCAGCCGGGTTATCTCAGCCGTTACCGCCAGCTTCCGGAAGAGCTCAAAAAGATGGGGATCAACTGGCTGATACTTACCCCCACCTGGACTCTGAGGGATCGAAAGGGATTGCCTTACCTTGAGTTTGATGTCAATTCTTCGATATTGCTCAGCGAGTTGGCTGAAGTTGTTGCTCTCGCGAAATCGAACGGACTTACTGTCGCGCTATACCCTCAGATTGTTTTTCCAGGCTCCTCTCCAGATAGTTGGTGGAAAAATTCTGACAAAAGCCAGCTCTGGTGGCAGCAATGGTATTCTGAATATGAACGCTTTGTGATGGGTTACAGCCAATTTGCGAATGTTAACGGTATTGACCAGCTTATTCTTGGCGGAAGTGGAGTGGAAGCCAGCCTTCCTGGCGAAATATTAACCGTCGGGACCAACTTCGGAACACCCAAAACCGCCGAACAGATATGGACTGATCTTTTAACAAAAGTACATGCCTACTATACCGGTCAATTGCTCTTCAGTATCCCCGCTGATGACGGAAATCCTGGCACATACAGCTTTTTTGACCAGGCAGACGGTTTCTACCTCACTCTGAGTGATCAGGACCTGCAAGCCTACGGGTATGATGAGTATTCGGTTGGAACATTTTTAGATGGCACGGTGTCTGCATTCTATGAAACCGTTGACAAGCCATTGTTCTTTGGGATAAGCGCGTCTTCACTGAAAAGCAGCCAGTTGAATTCTGATGTACTATTCGTTAGTCCTTTTGATCCGCAATATGGTGAGGGAAATGTTGACCTCGCATCTCAGGATTACTTCTATCAAATCTACACCTCTGCTTTGGCTCAGCGGGATTGGGTCAGTGGTATTAGTACACGAGGCTTCTTCCCTGTTCTGAAAATGACTGACTTTTCATCCTCAATTAATGGAAAGCCAGCAATGAATTCTTTCATCAATCTCACCACACAAAATAACTAAGAGGAAGATACATGGAAAAAATTATTAAAGTATTAAGATCAGAGTTGGAGAAAATTGGGCTCAGTGAAGTCAAGGAAATACGATACAACCTTGATAAGGCTGGTCTGATTACCCAGGCGGTTCTCGATGGCGAAGGTGTGCTGTCAGATTCTGGCGCCTTGGTTGTAAACACTTCGCCGTTCACTGGACGATCTCCAAACGACAAGTATCTTATTGAAAATGGCGATCCTGATCTTTGGTATGCTTCCGGCACTGAATCTCTGTCTGATAAGCAGTTTATTAATCTGCAATCCAAGCTCGTACAAAAGATGAATACAGAGCGGTTATATGTTCGGGATGTTTTTGCTGGTGCGGATCCTGAATACACTGCACGGGTTCGCGTCATTACAGACCTTGCATGGCAAAATCTGGCAGCCTCAAACATGTTTATTGAGTCAAAATCGGATGAGCCTCACATCGACCCGGACTTCACCATCCTGGTATCGTCACAATTCATGGCTGATCCTCAGGCTGATGGTTTGCGATCAGCAGCAATGGTTATTCTCAATTTCGATTCCAAACAGGTTCTTATTGGGAATACCCGCTATGCTGGTGAGATCAAGAAATCTGTATTTACATTCATGAACTACCTCCTGCCCAAAAAAGGCATTTTGCCATTACATTGTTCAGCTAACAAAGGTCAGGATGGAAGTGTTGCGCTCTTTTTTGGTCTCAGCGGCACAGGAAAGACCACCCTTTCTTCCGATCCGGAACGTGCGCTGATTGGAGATGATGAACACGGCTGGAGCGAGAACGGCATGTTCAACTTCGAAGGCGGCTGTTATGCCAAGACCATCCGCATCAATCCGAAGTTTGAGCCCCTGGTTTGGTCTGCGATCAATCGGTTTGGCTGCCTGATCGAGAATGTTCCACTCGATGAAAAGCACCATCCAGACTTTGATTCAAGTGAGATAACCGAAAATACCCGGGCGTCCTACCCGCTGGAATTTATTTCCAATTATGAGCCATCCGGAATGGGTGGACACCCTGATCATATCTTTTTCCTCACAGCCGATGCTTTTGGCGTGATGCCTCCGCTTGCAAAGCTTAGCAACGTTCAGGCAATGTATTACTTCCTGAGCGGCTATACATCAAAACTGGCTGGAACGGAACGTGGTCTCGGTGATAAACCGCAAGCAACTTTCTCGACCTGCTTCGGTGCGCCTTTCCTGCCTCTCAAACCTACCGTATATGCTGAGTTACTATCCGAAAAGTTGAAAAAGCATGGCACAAAGGTATGGCTGCTCAACACTGGCTGGTCTGGCGGCGCGTTTGGTACAGGTCAACGTATTGCGCTTCCTCTGACCCGTGCGATGATCTCTGCTGTTCTGAGCGGCTCGTTAGATAATGTGGAAACACACACACACTCTATTTTTGGTGTCGAAATTCCCAACGAAGTTGCAGGCGTGCCGCAGGAAGTTCTTAATCCTGAACTTTCATGGTCAGACCAGGCTGCTTATCAGCAAGAAGCAACTGTACTGGCTAAACAATTTGCCAAAAACTTCGAGAAATACCGCGATTCAGTTTCCAAAGAAGTTACGGAAGCAGGACCCCGCGTCATATAACCTTTACTTCTGATTGGAGGCTTGATGGATAAGTTTGTTATCACAGGAGGAAGACCGCTTCATGGAACGATGCAGCCTTCCGGCAATAAAAATGCCGCGTTGCCAATGATGGCTGCCTGCCTGCTTACTGCAGAACCTGTCATCCTGCACAACATGCCGAACATCAAAGATACCCAAACCATGCGAAAGCTGCTCGAGAGCCTGGGCGTGGAAGTTGAAGTTCTTGAAAAAGCATCCTCCTGGCGTTTACAAGCTAAGAACATAACTCCGTCTGATTTGGATCCTGATCTCTGCCGGCAAATTCGCGCCTCAATTCTTCTGGCAGGTCCAATGGTCGCCCGATTTGGCGATCTGGTACTTCCGCCTCCCGGCGGCGATGTAATCGGACGCAGACGCGTAGATACGCATATTCTCGCTCTGGAGAAACTTGGAGCAAAGTTTAAGTTCAATGGCGTATTTGATTTTAAATCCGGGAGGCTCCAGGGCACGGATATCTTGCTTGATGAAGCCAGTGTGACAGCAACAGAGAATACAATCATGGCGGCTGTTCTGGCTAACGGAACAACGACTATACGAAACGCCGCTTCGGAACCTCACATCCAGGAATTATGCAAGCTGTTGAACGCAATGGGCGCATGTGTCCAGAACATTGGATCAAACACCCTGGTTATAGAAGGAAAAGAAAGCTTGCACGGAGCGGAATTCACAATTGGTCCCGATTACCTGGAGGTGATCAGTTTTGTTGGCGCAGCAGTCGTGACTCATGGCGAGATCCGTATCAAAAACGCTGGGGTTGAACATCTTTCAATGATAAAGATGGTCCTGAAACGGCTCGGGGTCGACATGACCTTCATTGGCGACGACATCCTTGTAGGTGCGAATCAGCGCCTGGTTATCGAGCCCGACCTGGGCAATGCTATCCCTGAGATCAGTGTTATGCCCTGGCCTGCCTTCCCTACTGATCTGATGAGTATTGCCATTGTGATAGCAACCCAGTCGACCGGCACGATTCTCTTCCATGATTGGATGTATCCCAGCCGAATGTTCTTTACCGATAAGTTAGTATCGATGGGTGCGCAGATTGTACTTTGCGATCCTCATCGCTGCATTGTCAACGGTCCAACCCGATTAAACGCGGAAAAATTGGATAGTCCGGATATTCGGGCTGGTATCGCGCTGGTACTAGCCGCCCTTTCAGCGAACGGCACCTCAACGATAAGGAATGTCGCACAAATCGACCGCGGATATGAACGCATAGAGGAGAAGCTGAGAGGTCTTGGAGCTGAGATTGTCAGGGAAGCCGCCTGAAAACATTCTTTGGGAGCAGCCGGAAAGGCTGCTCTCGATTTAAAAGTGTGTGCGTTTTCCTTGACAGGCGAATGGGACGTAGTAATATCTAAATCACTTAATTTGATTTGGAAAGACATTTACTATGAATACAATACCGGTTTCTGCCGGTTTTAATGAAGTCAAACAAAAGCTGACGAAAGAGCAGCTTTTTGAATCCCTTGGAACCGGCTTACAGGGTTTATCAAACCAGGAAGCGGCAGAACGATTGTCGCAAGTTGGGAAGAACGTTCTTCAGGAAGTGAAAGGGAAACCGCTTATCCTCAGATTCCTTTCACAATTCACACATGTAATGGCTATCATGCTTTGGATAGCGGGTATCGGCGCATTCATTGCTAATATGCCCGAACTTGGTATCGCTGTATGGTCGGTCAATATCATCAATGGTCTTTTCAGCTTCTGGCAGGAATACCAGGCAGAAAAAGCCACCGAGGCGCTTAAAAAAATTCTGCCCTCCTACTCCAGGGTGATACGGGATGGCGAAGTGCAGCGGATCTTAAGTGAAGATATCGTTCCAGGAGATCTGATCTTCCTGGAAGAAGGCGAGAGCATATCGGCTGATGCCAGGCTTATCAGTACTTCGGAGCTACGTGTTAATCAGTCCACACTGACAGGTGAATCCCATCCGGTGAATCGTTCTTCTGACCCTGTAAGCGGAGAAGGGCTGAACGAGGCAGAGACCCCTAACTTGATCTTCGCCGGAACTTTCGTTGCGGCTGGTTCAGGCAAGGCGATCGCCTATGCCACAGGGATGAACACTGCTTTTGGGCGCATCGCCCGGCTTACACAGGAGGTGGGCAACGACCTGAGCCCATTACAAAAAGAAATGCAATCCGTCACGAAGGTTGTGACAGCGCTGGCAATCGGAGTTGGTGTAATTCTCTTCATTTTGGCAAAGATATTTGCGAAGATTGATTGGATTGAAAGTTTCATCCTTGCACTCGGTATGATCGTCGCTTTCGTACCGGAAGGACTTGAACCTACCGTCACCCTTTCGCTTGCGATGGCTACCAAAAGAATGGTCAAACGCAATGCTCTCATCAAGAAGCTCAGTGCGGTCGAAACGTTAGGCTGCACCACAGTAATATGCACAGATAAGACCGGAACCCTGACTCAAAACGAAATGACAGTTCAATCCGTATGGCTCCCGGCAGTTAATAACGGTGTCTTTTCGGGAAGATCAATTATGGTTTCAGGAACTGGCTATGAACCTCGCGGTGAGTTGACTGAAAACAGTAAACGAGTAGAAGCGAAGATGGATAACACGCTTTTACAGGTTTTTCTTACAATGGCTCGATGCAACACCGCCAAACTGGTTCCGCCTGAATCAGAAGGTTCCCGTTGGAGTGTCATTGGCGATCCAACCGAAGCTGCGCTGCTGGTTGCCGCAGGGAAGGCTGGTCTTTCTCGAGATGAAATCCAAGGAGACATTGTAGCAGAACTACCCTTTGATTCCCGTCGGAAAAGAATGAGCGTTGTCCAACTTGACCGAAATATCCATGGTTTTATTCGCGTGGTCAATACAAAGGGTGGAATTAGAGAAATTCTTGACATATGCACATCCATCCAATTGGGCTCAGAAAGACAACCACTGACTGAAGAATTAGCCAATCAGATCATGTTGATAAACGACGAGTATGCCCGACGCGGTTTGCGTGTTCTGGCTGCCTCACAAAAAACGATGACAGAGGAAGATCTTGAATACTCCATGGATGACCTCGAAAGCGGTCAAACATTTCTTGGATTTATGGCAATGATGGACCCTCCCAGGCCAGATGTTGCCAAAGCTGTTGAAGTTTGCCATAAAGCTGGAATCCGGATCATTATGATTACCGGAGATTATGGTTTGACTGCGGAAACGATTGCCCGAAACATCGGTATCATTCAGGGTGATCATGTGCGGGTTGTGACAGGTGTCGAACTGGAGACTATGGACGAAAAGGCTCTGGAAGAGGCAGTAAGCGGAGAAGTCATTTTTGCGCGTGTGGCGCCTGAACATAAACTGCGTGTTGTTTCCGCGCTGCAATCATTGGGGCAAGTTGTGGCGGTGACCGGCGATGGAGTGAACGATGCACCAGCCCTAAAGAAAGCAAATATCGGCGTGGCAATGGGCATTAGTGGTTCGGATGTTGCCAAAGAAGCAGCGGATATGATCCTGACAGATGATAATTTCCAATCTATAGTCAGCGCAATTGAGGAGGGTCGGGCTGTATACGAAAACATAAAACGCTTTACGACATACATATTCACGAGTAATGCGCCTGAAGCGATCCCCTTCATGTTCTTTGCTCTTTCTGCCGGACGAATACCGATTGCTCTGCCGGTCATGCACGTGCTTGCTGTTGATCTTGGGACCGACATGGTGCCTGCCTTGGGTCTGGGCGCAGAACCTCCCGAAGAAGGTGTGATGGATGTCCCACCCCGGAAATTAAGTGATCATCTGATCACTGGTGAGCTTTTAGCCCGGGCTTATCTTATCCTTGGACCGGTTGAAAGCCTTGTCGCGATGCTGGCTTTTTACTTTTTTTATTGGACCAACGGTTAC